>Elaine_p2__coassemble_11546_pt1 | contig 2193 bp, 3 predicted proteins | sample Elaine_p2__metabat2_high_PE_004 | metagenome-assembled genome bin Elaine_p2 | reverse complement strand
TTGATAAGAGATACCAGCACCAAATTCTAAGTTAGGGTAGATCTCTCTAGTAGCTTCAAAAGTAAGTTCATATCCCATTTTATCAGCTTTTTTTCTATTGATAGTTTCACTATCTCTTGGAGTGATTACATCAAATTTTTGCCAGATGTCAGCTCCAGTTTTTAGATATAAATTTGTATCTTGAGAGGCTAAAGCTACACAAGATAAAGTTGTCATTCCTAGTAATATTTTTTTAATCATTATATTCCTCCTATATTTAAATAAAGTAATTTTTGATAATAAAAAAGCTGCAAGTGAAATTTCTTGCAGCTGGCTGTCATTTTAAAGACCCTATAGTTTTGCGTCATAACGTTTCCATTATTTTGCCTATTCAATTAGTAAATTAGAACCAAAGTCCAGAAGATACACCTACACTTGTACTTGTAGATTTACTCTTTGTTTTAGAGTGAATCTTAGTATTTGTAACACTTGTATTTCCAGAACTACTAGATATTTTTCCGAAGATATCACTATCTATATTAGAACTTCCAAGAGATGCAGTTGTTGAAAAAATATCAGTGTCAGTTTTTGATTTTGTATGTGTTTTTGTTTTTGAAGTATGAATTTTAGAATTTATGTAATCAGCATTATTATATAGAATAGTCGCTATTACACTTTCATAGATTATATTTTCTCTACTTCTAGCTGTTACTGGAGTAGTTGTATTAGTAGAATTAGTTGTATTTGCGTTTGTACATCCCATAACAAATATAGCTATAAAGAATAAAAGTAATTTTTTCATAATTTTCTCCTTTTTAAGAGTTAAAGATATTAAATAATATTTTATTAGTTTCATAAGAATTTTCAAGATTTGAGATATGTCCAGCTTTAGATATCTTAATTAATTTTGAATTAGCTACATATTTAGACATAAGCTCAGCTTCATGAAAGGGTCTAGGAATATCAAATTCTCCAGTAATAAAGTATGTTGGAACTTGAATATTTTTTAAAAATTCCAATGAATTTTCTCTGCCAAAAATTATTCTTCCAAATGGTACAATATATTTCAAGTTATCTTTAGAGAATCCTTTTAATTTTTTTAAAAAATTTAAATAAAGTTGAGAATTTATATCTATTTGTGGAGAGAAAAAAATAGGAGTTATTTTATTTGCTAACTCTTCAGATATTTTTTCCTCTTTTTCAATAGTATCTAACATTGAAAAATAAAGTTGTTTCATTTCTATTGGCTCATCTCCAGAGAAAGAATCCATAATAATTAATTTAGAAATTTTATCTTTATCTATATTATAAAGATATGGGGCTAACATTCCACCAACTGAAAGACCTACATAGATATAATTATCAATATTTAAACTTTCTATAAAATTTTTAATCTCTCTAGCTAGATCATTTAAAGATGAAATATTATTAAAACTAGAATTGCCATGTCCTGGAAGATCAATAGCAATACATCTAAAATTATTTTTAAAGAAATCAAGTTGAGGTTGCCACATTTCTTTATCCCAAAGATAAGAATGAACAAAAATTATAGTTTTCCCTTTTCCAATATCAGTATATGAAAATTTCATAATTTCCTCCTAAAGATTAAAATAAAAAAAGTTGCAACGAAGAAAGAAGATATAACTCCTTTTAGTTGCAACTGGCTGTCATTTTAAAGACCCTATAGTTTTGTGCCATAATGTTTCCATTATTTTACCTAATTTAATTTTTTATAGCTAATAATACTATATACTTATCTAAAAAGTCAAGAAAAAAATTTTTAACTATGATTTTTAAATAGAGAAAATCTATTCCTTCCCTCATTCTTTGATTGATATAAAGCTGAGTCTGCATCATTAATTAATTTAGAAAGATCATTAGAATTTTTTACAGTATTTTTAGTTCCACCAACACTTAAAGTAATATGATTAGATACTAAAGAAAATTCATGAGTAATATTTTTTTCTTCTAATTTTCTAAAAATTTTCATATATGTATTTTTAAGATTAAGAGAGTTTTTATTTTTTAATATTATTAAGAATTCCTCCCCACCATACCTAATTACACAGTCTCCTCTTTCAATAGAGGAATTTAAAATATTAGCAACACTTTTAATAACATAATCTCCTTGATAAGAATGAACAAAAATTATAGTTTTTCCTTTTCCAATATCAGTATATGAAAATTTCATAATTTCCTCCTAAAGATTAAAAT
>Elaine_p2__coassemble_6078_pt1 | contig 3577 bp, 4 predicted proteins | sample Elaine_p2__metabat2_high_PE_004 | metagenome-assembled genome bin Elaine_p2 | reverse complement strand
CTTCACGAGTAATGGTAATCAATTTATCAGTCAGTTTTGACAGATATCTTTCTATTGGATAAAATACCATCCAACTCTTCTTGGAAGCACCCTGATAAAAATGGAATCCATGAGCAGTATAGAATACTTTAGTTCCTTTTTTGCGAGCATCCCTTGCAGCTAAACGAGTCACAACTCCCCCCATTGGGGTATTACAATGTACTATTTCATAATGATTGCCATCAAGAATTTTTTTAAGTGCCTTATAAGCAGTTATATTATCTTTACTCTTAGGTGAACGTGAAAACGGAAGATCAAAGATTTTATCAGCAAAATCTAACCGTAAACCATTCTTTTCAGCCAAGTTATTCCGAGCTGCAACATGCACTTCATACCCATGTTGATGAAGCACTTCAGCCAAAGGTCTGTGAAACTGACCAATGTGACTCTGTACAGTAGCCACTAACAATACTTTTTTCATAAAAGATTATTTAGAAATAAACGCCTTTAAGTTACTATACATCAGATCAAACATACGTGCACTGTTGCCATTACTTACAAATGAATTATGAGGTGAAATTGCCACATTTTCATATTCCCAAAGTTTTGAATCTTTTGACAGCGGCTCTTCTTCAAACACATCCAAAGCAGCATATATATCTTTTCTCTGAGCCAATACATCACATAGTGCAGATTCATCAATTAGACCACCCCGTGCTATATTTACCAGCACTGCACCTTCTTTCATTGAAGATAGTACACTTCGAGATATAATACCTTTTGTAGATGGCAATAATGGAGCTGTAATAATCACAATATCAAAGTATTTCACATACTCCCCAAGGTTCTCTGTCAAATACATATGATCAAAAAATGGTGTTTGATTGGTATGAATATCAAAACCTGAAGTATCAGCTCCCATTGCTTGAAAACGCTTAGCTACTTCTTGACCTACATTACCAGCACCTACAACTGCAACCTTTGTACCTGCAATCTCTCTCAATCCTCTATGCTTCGTCCATCTTTTAGCATTTTGTTCTTGTTTAAAGAAGAATCCTTGCTTATAAAACTCCAATACTCTAAATAAAGCCCACTCAGCCATAGGAGTGCTATAAACTCCTCTAGCATTATATAGTTGAATATTTTTCTATTAAAGTAAACAAAAAATTGACTAAATATTATAAAAAGTATATATTATATGTAAAATATAAAAATTACTATTTTTATATTAATAAAGTAGTATGAAATTAAGACAAGGAGGGAAAAATATGATTATAAAATTAATAGGAGTGTTAATTATTATAATTGGTTTTATGTTAAAACTTGATACTATAGCAGTTGTTTTAGTAGCAGGATTAGCTACAGGACTTGTGGCTGGTATGGGATTTGTTGAGATTTTAGAAGTTTTGGGAGGAGCATTTGTTTCAACAAGATATATGACTCTTCTACTTTTAACTTTAGCAGTAGTAGGAATACTTGAAAGAAATGGATTAAGAGAGAGAGCAGAGATATGTATATCAAAACTAAAAAGTGCTACTTGTGGAAAAGTATTAAGTTTATATGTAGTTATTAGAACAGTAGCAGCTATTTTATCTTTAAGAATGGGAGGACATGTTCAATTTATAAGACCATTGATTTATCCTATGGCTAAGGGAGCAGCAGAGAAAGAGGGAAAACTTACTGTAGAGTTAGATGAAGAGTTAAAAGGACATGTTAATGCAGTAGAAAACTATGGAAACTTCTATGGACAAAATGGGTTTATAGCATCATCAGGAGTTTTATTAATAGTAGGAACTTTAAAAGAATTAGGGGTTTTAGATGTAGATGTTTATTCAGTATCAAAAGCTAGTTTGATAATGGCAGTTTTATCAGTTGTTGTTTGTATAATTAGAAACTATATGTTTGATATGAAAATTAAAAGAAGCAGATAGGTTGGTGAAAAATTATGATAAATACTATACTAGAAATGATGTATATATTCTGTGGAATTGTTTTAATAGTATGTGGAATATATGCTTTTTATGATAAAGGAAATAGCAAAAAAATAGGAAGTGCTTTATTTTGGATACTATTTGGAATTTTATTCATGGCAGGACCATATTTGAATAAAGCTCTAGTAGGGGCAATACTATTAGTAATGGGAGTACTAACAGCTACTAAAAATGTAAAAGCAGGATCATTGATTAATAGTTCAGAGGAGTTTAGAAAAGCAAGAGCAAAAGAGATAGGAAATAAGATTTTTATACCAGCTATTTCAGTTGGAGTAGGTGCCTTTGCAGTAGCTCAATTTACTACATTAGGAGGGCTTGTAGGATTAGGTATAGGAGCATTAATAGCACTTATTTTAACAATAATTGTAACTAAAGAAAAACCTAAATATATTCCTTATGATTCAAGTAGATTATTACAACAAATGGGACCAACAGTTATTTTACCACAACTTTTGGGAGCATTAGGAGCGGTGTTTGCTAAAGCAGGAGTAGGAGAGGTAATTGCTACTATGATGGGAGGAGTTATTCCAGAAGGAAGTAGACTTTTTGGAGTGATTGGTTACTGTGTAGGTATGGCTATATTTACAATGATAATGGGAAATGCCTTTGCAGCTTTTGCAGTAATAACAGCAGGAGTAGGAGTTCCGTTTGTTATAGGACTTGGAGCAAATCCAGCATTAGTAGGAGCTTTGGGATTAACAGCTGGTTATTGTGGAACTTTAATGACACCTATGGCAGCAAACTTTAACATTGTTCCAGCATCTATATTAGAGATGAAAGATAAAAATGGAGTAATTAAGGCACAGATACCACAGGCATTGATATTATTAGTATTACATATAGTAGTAATGTATTTCTTTGCTTTTTAGTTTAAAATAGAATTAGAATATTTTAGGAGGTAAAAATGAAAGTATTAATAACAGGATTTGATCCATTTGGAGGAGAAAAAATAAACCCAGCTTGGGAAGCAGTAAAAGCATTACCAGATAATATAGATGGGATAGAAGTAGTAAAATTACAAATACCAACTGTATTTAAAAAATCAGCAAAAAAACTTTTTGAAAATATAGATAGTGTAAAACCAGATGTAGTTATTTGTGTAGGACAAGCTGGAGGAAGATATGAATTTTCTGTGGAAAGAGTAGCAATCAATATAGATGATGGAAGAATACCAGATAATGATGGATATCAACCAGTAGATTCACCTGTTTTTGAAGATGGAGAAAATGCTTATTTTTCTACTCTACCAATAAAAGCTATAGTTGAAGAGGTTAAAAAAGTTGGTATTCCATCAGCAGTATCAAATACCGCAGGAACATATGTATGTAATCATATTATGTATTCACTACTTTACTATTTAAATAAAAACAATTTAAATATAAAAGGAGGATTTATCCATGTTCCTTTTATACCTGAACAAGTTGTTGAGAAGAAAAATACTCCATATATGGAATTAACTAGAATAACTAAAGCGTTAGAAATTTCTATAAAAGCTATTAGAGATTACGAAAAAGATCTTGTTATATCAGGTGGAAAAGAGTTCTAATATTTATTTTTAGGCTACTGCAGATAAAATGCAGTAGTCTTTTTTTAATAAACTATAATTT
>Elaine_p2__coassemble_5214_pt1 | contig 4052 bp, 3 predicted proteins | sample Elaine_p2__metabat2_high_PE_004 | metagenome-assembled genome bin Elaine_p2 | reverse complement strand
TAGAGGATAAAAAGTTTAAAGTCTTTTTTGACATATTCAGGTCATAAAACTGTGTTATTATTTTATTACAAAGAGAAAGATAAAATATAACGGAGGGATAGAGTATGAAAAAAATGGCATTAATAGGAATGATGTTATTTGTAGTAGGAGCTACATCTTTTGCTAGAGGACATCACCATAATAATAATTGTAACTATGCACCATGTGGAGCACCACAACATCATAATTGTGTAGTTGATCAAAATAGACCAAAGGTTGCACCAAAAACTCAAAAGAGAAGAAATCCAGAAGCTGAAAGAGTAAGACTTGTAATTGATGAAAAAAGATTAGAAATTAGAAAAGAGTTAATAAAAGAGACTCCAGATTGGAAAAAAATTGAAAGAATAAATACTGAAATTGCAACTGAACAAGCAAAAGAAAGAACAGTTAATATGAAAAGCAGATTTGAAGCTAGAAAAAATATTGAACAACAATTACAAAAAAATAATTAATTAGATTGGTCAGTACCTATAAAATTATGGGTACTGATTTTTTATTAAATTATAGTTTGTATCAACATATAATAAAAAAGCTACACCTTATAGCTATAAAGTGTAGCTTAGTAGATTAGTTTAGTGAGTTGATAAGTTCAACAACATAGTTATAAACTCTCTCTGTAGAGTCTATTTCAAGATATTCACTAGGAGTATGTACATCTCTTAAATTTGGTCCAACACTGATAAAATCTATATCAGGATAGTTTTGTGAGATAGCTCCACACTCAAGTCCAGCATGAATAACTTCAACTTTCATATCTTTATTATAAAGTTTCTTATAAACTTCTAAAGCTTTATCTCTTAATTTTGATTCAGCTCTAAATTTCCATTCTGGGTAACCAGCTGAAAATTCGAATAGAGCATTGTTTTCTTTTAAAATATTAGAAATTTTTTCTTTTAGTTCTTTAAGAACTTCAGGATCAGAACTTCTTAAAGATATGATAATATTGATATTTTCATCTAATGTTTTAACTATTGCTAAGTTATCTGAAGATTCAACAATCTCAGGATATTCTTTCATCCAAGTATTAACTCCAGTAGGAAGCTCTTCAATAGTTTTTATATAACTATCAAGAGATTTATTTGAAAGAACAGAAATTTCTTTAGCAGTTGTAGTTTCTAAAGCAAAAATCATTTCAGGTTCAAAAGAAATATATTTTGCTTTCACTTCATCAGCAACTTTAGAGATTATATCTTTAATGTCTTTTGAAGAAGCTAAAACAACTTTTCCAGATCTAGGAATAGCATTATCTTTACTTCCACCAAAAACTTCTACAAGACTATAATCAGTTAAAACTTTTAAATTTTGAAGAACTTCTACTAAAATTTTATTTGAATTTCCTCTTTTTTGATTAATTTCAACTCCAGAGTGTCCACCTTGTAATTTTTCAAGAGAAAGAGTATATAGATTAACATCAGATAAAGTTTCTCTTTCTATTGGAAGTAGAATATCAATTTCAACTCCACCAGCAGAACCAACAGTAATTACTCCTTCATCTTCAGAGTCAATATTAATTAACATCTTTCCTTTTAAAATATTTGGCTCAAGAGATAGAGCACCATTTAAGTCTATTTCTTCAGAAGTAGTAGCAAGAAGTTCAATAGTTCCACACTTGATAGCTTCATCTTCTAAGATAGCCATTCCCATAGCAATAGCAATTCCATTGTCTCCACCAAGAGTAGTTTTATTAGCTTTTAATCTGTTTCCATCTACTACTAAATCAATAGGATCTTTTTTAAAGTCATGGTTGCTATCATTTTCTTTTTCACATACCATGTCCATATGTCCTTGGATAATTATTCCAGGAGCATCTTCATATCCTTGAGAAGCTTTTCTTCTAAGAATAACATTGTAATATTTATCTTGATAAGTTTCTAAATTAAGTTTTTTACCAAATTCAACTAAATAATCACTAATAGCTTTTTCATTATATGATTCTCTAGGAATTTTAGAAATCTCTTCAAAATGATAAAAAACTCTTTCTGGTTTGATACCAACTAATTTTCTCATAATACATCACCTATCTTTATTATATCATAGTTCCAATAACAAGAGCAACAATAGAGTAAATTCCCATGATTATCATAAGAGGCATAATATATTTTAGCCATTTATTAAATGTAGTTTCAGCCATTTCAAGTGTAACAAGAATAAGTCCTGTTGGAGTAATAAATGACATCAATCCTTGTCCCCAGTTATATGCGTTAATTACAACCTCTCTTGATAGACCAACACTGTCAGCAAGAGGAGCCATAATAGGCATTGTAAGAACTGCAAGTCCTGAAGATGATGGAATGAAGAATCCTAAGAATGAGAATACTGCAAGTTGAGCAATAGCAAATAAACTTCCACTCATTCCTGTAATCATATTGATAGAGTAATTTAATAGTGTATCAGAGATCATACCATTATCCATAACTATATTGATAGCTCTAGCAAGTCCAATAGTAAGAACTACCCCTATAAGTTCAGCTGCTCCATCAACAAATGTATTAACTGCATCTTTTTCAGATAGTCCAGAAAGTATCATTATAATAATAGCAACTCCAAGGAATAGTGCAGACATCTCTTCGAACCACCAACCACCAACAGCAACTCCCCAAACTAAGATTAAGAAAGCAACTGTAAACACTAAGAATATTAGTTTTCTTCTTAAAGTAAACTCTATAACTTTATCAGGATCATAATCTTTTAAGAAACGATCTCTAATTTTTTCATTTTCTTCATAAACAAGAGAATTTTTAGGGTCTTGATTTACTTTTTTAGCATACCAATACATATAAGCTAAAGTAATTATAGAACCAATAACTAAAACTATTATTCTAAATTTTAAACCAGTAGTAAAGCTAATTCCAGCAGCATTTGAAGCTATAACAACTGAGAATGGGTTTACTGTAGAGAACATAGTTCCTATTGATGATCCCATATAGATAGCAGCGATACAAGTTATTGCATCAAAACCACTTATAAGGAAGATAGGCATCAATATAGGATAGAAAGCGATAGTTTCTTCTGCTAGTCCAAATGTAGTTCCACCAAGTGTAGTAAGAGCAAAAACAAGAACAACTAAAATAAACTCTTTACCTTTAGTTTTCTTAGATAGAGCACCTATACCTGCATCAAATGCCCCTACTTTATTAACAAGACCAATGATACCACCAAGAATTAAAACGAAAATCATAATGTCAACTGAATCCATAACCCCAATTACTGGAGATTTGATAACATCTACAATACCTTGTGGTTGTTGTTCAATTTGAACATATGTTCCAGGGATAGCAATAGGTTTTTTAATAGTTCCATCTTCAAATTTAGAAAGATCTAATTGAATATGAAGATCATTAAGAACTTCTTGAGTAGCTGGAATAGCTTTTGTTTCATCATTATGATCAGTTATAATGAAATCTCTAGTTGATTCATCATAAGTTAATCTAGAAAATTTTCCAGATGGAACAATGTAAGTAAGAATTGCAGCTAAGATCAAGATGATAAAAAGTACTGTAAATGCCGTAGGGAATTCACGTTTTTTCTTTTGACTCAAAATAATCACTCCTCGTATAATATTTTTTATATAAATATAAACTAAAAAGTTTGTAATTGTGTAATATTTTCTGTGAAAAAGAATACAAACTGATAGTTTTGTACGAAATTTTATACAATTATAATATAAAATAAATTTTAATCTCTGTCAAGAAAAAAACTATTAATGCTTTCTCAATTAGAGAGGAAATTAATAAAATTTTTTCTTGAGATAAAAAAAGAGCTCATTGGTAATACAAACAAAAGCTCTATGAAATAAGATCTATTTTCATATAATGTAAAACCTAAAAGTTGATATAATTAAAAAAATGTTATTAATCAATAATAAATATTATAGCATAAAAATAAAAAATTAAAAAAATAAAAAATAATTTAAAACTTTTTTCAAGTAATCCAAGTCTAAATATCATAATAAAAAATAATAAAATTTTCTCTCCCTAGAAAATAAATCCCCTCTTTTAAAAAATTAAAGAGGG
>Elaine_p2__coassemble_3180_pt1 | contig 6112 bp, 6 predicted proteins | sample Elaine_p2__metabat2_high_PE_004 | metagenome-assembled genome bin Elaine_p2 | reverse complement strand
AATCTTAGTTTTGAAAACTTAGCTTGACAAATAATCGCTAAATGCAAAGGTATCTTTGCTTTAAACCTAACGATATGCTAAAAATTGGATAAATTTTTATTTATTAAATATTCTCTCCATTATATAGATAATAATCTCACTTGAAATATTATTTCCCCAGAAAATTCCCAATTTTGTAAGGTTATAAGAAGTTTCATCAATTACTACTAACCCCTTTTCCTCATAATCTTTCATCTTTTCATGGAAATATCCATACTCCTCTTGAGATAACATCTCTTGTACAACAGCCTTTTCTATTACAGGAAACTGCATATATCCAGATAATCTAGCAAATCTTTCATGGTATTCTGTCTGTTTAGAGCAGAAACTCATCTCCTTACTCATATTAAACTTACCAATACCTTGAACACTTCCTCCAGCTCCTACACCGATTGGGAAGGTATCCCCTCCAGTATTTCTAACTCTGATATATTTATAGTTATCCCCATTATTTTTAGCTATTTTTGTTAGCTCTAAAATATGATAGCTATTATCTAATAGCATCTCATCTACAAAATGTTGATATAGAAGATAATCTCTCTCTACATCTGTTTTCATCTTAACCTTTTCACTTTCAATATCTTTTGAAAGTTTAGATCCCTCATGTACCATCAAAGAATAGAAACTAGCACTACTTAATCCTATCTCTTTTACTATTCTTGCATCTTCTAGTACATCTTCAATCTTTTGATCTGGGAAATTATAGATAATATCTACACATAGATCTCCTTGTAAAATCTCTTTTAACCTTTTCAATCTCTCTATAACTTCCTCTTTCCCATAAGTTCTATTATAGAATTTTCTTCCCTCATCTGAAAAAGTTTGGATTCCAACACTTAATCTATTCACTCCGTACTTTTTCATTACCTTTAGTTTTTCATCTGTAAGATTATGAAGTGTTGTTTCAAAAGTAAACTCATATCCCTCTGAAAGTCTTACATTCTTTTGAATACTTTTTAAAATCAACTCTAATTGTTGAGGCTTATATACAGTAGGTGTTCCACCACCAAAGAAAATAACCTCAAATTCACTCTCTTGGAAGTATTTTGTCTTTCCATATTTTTCAAATTCATCAGCTATATATTGTGCATAGGCATCTAAACTCCCATCGATTTGCTTTCTATTTAGATTACAAAATGAACAGATTTTATCACAATATGGAGTATGAACATAGATAGCTTTCTTTCTATTATCAGGTGTTTTTTGTAGCATCTCATCAAACTCTTTTGGTGAAAATTGTGTACTTTTTATATATTTGTTTATCAAACTATTACTGTCATGATGTGACTTTAATCTCTTTTCATATAAAAATAAATTATTCTCCATTACAGATGTTTCCTCCTATTTTTCTGTGTTATTACAGAAATCACATTTATTTTTCTCACATGTGACTATATTAATATTATTTTTTTTCATTGTCAAGAGAAATATTTTTTGTATCAAAGTTTTTTGTTATAAAAACAATTGACTTTAAATTATTTTTCTGATATAACTTAACTGAATTAAATTTAATCAACGGAGGTTACTTAATATGAAAACATTAATTACTTACTCAACAAAAACAGGAAATACTAAAAAGGTAGCAGAGGCAATTTCAAAAGCTATTACAAATAGTGAAATTATGGATATAGCAGATGTGCAAAATTTAGATTATGATCTAATAATTGTAGGAACTTGGATTGATAAAGGAACAGCAGATGCAAAAGCTCTTAAATTTATAAATAGAATAAAAGATAAGAATACAGCATTTTTCTTTACATTAGGAGCTTACCCAGATTCAAAACATGCTCAAGATTGCATTGATAGCATTACAAAATTATTTACTGATAATGGAAACAAAGTTTTAGGACATTATCACTGTCAAGGAGCTATTGATCCTAAACTAATAGAGATGATGAGAACTAAATTCTCTCCTGATCATCCACATGGACCAAATCCAGAGAGAATCAAAAGATGGTCAGATGCTAGTACTCACCCAGATCAAAATGATTTAGATAACGCATATAACTATTTTAAAAATTTTATTGAAAGATTTTAGTGAGTTTTGGAGGAAAAAAAGATGATGTATTATTTTCAAGTGGGAGGTCCATTGATGTGGATTCTTCTAGTTTTATCAATAATTTCAACAACTGTAATTCTTGAGAGATTGTTTTTCTTTTTTAAAAGTGAAAAATCTTTAAATAGAAACTTTAGAAGAGATATAGTTTTAGCTGTTTCTAACAAGGATATGTGTAAAATTGTTGAACTTTGTGATAAGGAAAAAAATGCTGTTGGTTGTTCTATCAAACAGTTTGTTTGTAGAGGGGATATATGCTCTCCAATTCCAAAGGAGTTTCATAAATATGAACAATTGATTAAAGAGATACAGATGGACGAGATCTCTCCCCTTGAAAAGAGATTACATATTTTAGGGATTATAGCACATATTGCACCTATGCTTGGACTTTTAGGAACAGTTACTGGAATGATTGATGCTTTTAAAGATCTTTCACAATTTGGAGCTGGTGATCCTACACTTGTTGCTGATAGTATATCTAAGGCTCTTATTACCACAGCAGCAGGACTTTCAATAGCTATTCCAGCACTTGTTGTGTATAACCTATTAACTAAGAAAATTGAAGAGATTGAAGAAGAGATTGACAAGATAACAACAAATGTTATCAATATTGTAAGGGGATAAGATGGCAAGATATAAGAAAAAAAGAGCACTTTTAACTCCAGATTTAACACCTTTAATAGATGTGGTTTTTCTTCTTCTAATATTCTTTATAGTTTCCAGCACATTCAATAAGTATGGAAGTATAAAGGTTGAACTGCCAACTTCTACTATGGAAAGTACAAAAGAGAGTGAAAATGAGGCTCTTGAAATAATTATTGATAAGGATAATAGATATTTTATTAACTACAAAGAGGATAAAAAAAGAGAGGTTACTTTTGAAGAATTAGATAGTTACTTAACTTCAGGGGTGAAAAGTGTTGCTATTACTGGGGATAAAAATTTGAAATATCAAAATATTATAGATGTTGTTTCAAAGGTTAAAAATCATGGGATAGAAAATTTAGGGATAAATTTCTATGAGTAAAAGTTAAGGTGTGAAAATGAGATATTTTATTTTAGCATTAATTGTTCATGGATTGCTTTTTCTTAAACTCTCTATCAATAGAGTTGGAAAAACAAATCCACCTATAAAACACAGTGTAGCAATAGAGTTTCATCAGATAAAAGCCTCACCCTCTCCAGTGACTCCACCTGCTGAAATAGTTGAGCAGCCTCCTAAACAAGAGGTTGTAAAAGAGAAACCTGTGGAAAAGAAAGTTGTAGAGAAGAAAGAGCCTATAAAGAAAGAAAGTTTACAACCTAAGAAAAGTGTGAAGAAAAAAGCTGCAAAGAAAGAAGTTGTAAAACAAGAGATTGAATCTACTCCAGTTTTTGAAACTTCAAGTGCTCCTACTGAAAAAACTAATGCTTCTAGCATTCCAAGTGGAGATAAAATTTTACAAAACAATGGTGATGGAACTTACACAGCACTTTCTAATAATGGAATTAAATATAAGATTATAAAAGAGATAGCCCCTGACTACCCTAAACAAGCTGAAACTATAAGATATAGAAAGAAAGTTATTGTTAAGGCTAAGTTTTTAGTTGATGAAAAGGGAGAAGTACAAAATATAACTATTGTTCAATCTCATAAGAAATTGGGATTTGATGATGCTGTTATATCAGCATTGAAAAAATGGAAGTTTTCTCCTATCCATTATAACAATGAAATAATAAAAGTTTACTTTCAAAAAGAGTTTGTATTTGAAAGTAAAAATTAAGGATAATATACAAACAAAAAAGCCACTCTTAAAAGAGTGGCATAATTTTTATATTGGTGGAGATAAGCGGGATCGAACCGCTGACCTACGCAGTGCAAGTGCGTCGCTCTCCCAAACTGAGCTATATCCCCATGGACAAAAATTATAATATCATAATTAAACTATTTTGTCAATAATTTTTTATAAAAAGATAAGCTCTCACTAAAATGAAAGCTTATCTTAAATCTATTAATCATTTAATTTAAGTACAGATACAAATGCCTCTTGTGGTATCTCAACATTTCCTATACTCTTCATTCTTTTCTTTCCTTCTTTTTGTTTTTCAAGAAGTTTTTTCTTTCTTGTGATATCTCCACCATAACATTTAGCAATAACGTTCTTTCTAAACGCTTTGATAGTTTCTCTAGCTATTATCTTAGAACCTAAAGCAGCTTGAATAGGAATTTCAAATTGTTGTCTAGGAATAACATCTTTTAGTTTTTCACAGATAGCTCTTCCTCTTGAGTAAGCTCCATCTTTATGAGCAATAAATGAGAAAGCATCCACAGGTTTACCAGAAACTAGGATATCAACCTTAACAAGATCAGATTCTTTATACCCTACAACTTCATATTCAAAAGAAGCATAACCTTTAGTTCTTGATTTTAACTTATCATAGAAATCAATTACAATTTCAGCTAGTGGAAGTTCATAAGTAAGAAGTGATCTAGTATCGTCAATATAATCCATACCAATGAAAATACCTCTCTTCTCTTGGCAAAGCTCCATTACATTTCCAACATATTCTTTAGGAACAATTACCTTACCTCTAATAAATGGTTCTTCTACTGAAACTCTACCCTTTCCAGCATCTGGGAACTCACAAGGGTTGTCTATTACAAGGACATCTCCTCTATCCATATTAACCTTGTATTCAACTGATGGAGTAGTAGAGATTAGATCTATATCATACTCTCTTCTAAGTCTTTCAACGATTATTTCCATGTGAAGTAGTCCTAAGAATCCACATCTAAATCCAAATCCTAAGGCGATTGATGTTTCAGGAACGAAAGTAAGTGAAGCATCATTTAATTGTAATTTTTCAAGAGCATCTCTTAAATCCTCATAATCATCAGTAAATAGTGGATAAATTCCAGCAAATACCATTGATTGAGCAGGTTTAAATCCAGCTAGTGGGAATATACAAGGCTCTTTTGCATTTGTAATTGTATCCCCTACTCTTGTATCGTGAATAGTTTTAACTCCTGTGATAATATATCCAACTGACCCTGATGTTAAAGCATCCTTAGGTTTCATTGTAGGAGAGAAAACTCCAACTTCTAAAACATCAAACTCTTTTTCAGTAGACCAGATTTTAATTCTATCTCCCTTTTTAAGAGTTCCATCTAATATTTTAACATATGTGATAACTCCTCTGTAATCATCAAATTTAGAGTCGAAAATTAGAGCTTTTAAAGGAGCTTCTTCATCATATGCAGGAGCAGGAACTTTTTGAACAATAGCTTCAAGAAGATCTTCAATTCCAATTCCTGTCTTTCCTGAACACATAACAGCATCGTCAGCAGGAAGTCCAATTATATCTTCAATCTCATTTTTAACTTTTTCAGGATCAGCAGCAGGTAGGTCAATTTTATTGATAACTGGCACAACTTCAAGATCATTTTCAATAGCTAAATACACATTTGCTAGAGTTTGAGCCTCTACACCTTGAGCAGCATCAACAACAAGTAATGCCCCTTCACAAGCTGCTAGAGATCTTGAAACCTCATATATAAAGTCAACGTGTCCCGGAGTATCAATTAAGTTTAATTCATACTCAATACCATCTTTAGCTGTATAATAAAGAGTAACAGCTTGGGCTTTTATAGTAATTCCCTTTTCTCTTTCAAGTTCCATAGAGTCAAGAAGTTGCTCTTTCATCTCTCTTTTAGCAACAGTTCCAGTAAATTCAAGAAGTCTATCTGCTATTGTAGATTTTCCGTGATCTATATGAGCAATAATCGAAAAGTTTCTTTTGTGCTTTTGCAACATAGTTTCTATTTCCTCCTAAATCGTTTTATATCTTACATAATATTATAAAAGAATTTCCAAATCTTGTAAATACAAATTTATTAAATATAGTTAATTTTATAGGTAATAAAATTTAACTATAACTTTATAATTATACCAACTATTCTTATAAAAGTCAATATTTACCTATACTCATAGAGAATTACTTATAAAAATAGATTCTATTAAAAATATATCCTATATG
>Elaine_p2__coassemble_2213_pt1 | contig 8560 bp, 7 predicted proteins | sample Elaine_p2__metabat2_high_PE_004 | metagenome-assembled genome bin Elaine_p2 | reverse complement strand
TTTTTGTTTTTTCTTTTGTGTTCCGCTTTCCTGCGGTACATTGATTATAATATCATATTTTTTAAATTTCGTCAATAACTTTTTTTATTTTTTAAAGAAAAAAAATAAAGGCATTAAATAAGCCGAGTTTTGTATGTGCTGATCATTTATCTAATCCTATAATTGCTTATAGTTTCTAGCAACTTACCCTGAAAGCTGGACGAGCAGCCCTTAACCTTTCCTATTTAGTCTTGCTCCAGAGGGGGTTTACCAAGCTTTCTTAGTCTCCTAAGAAACTGGTGGTCTCTTACACCACCTTTTCACCCTTACCATAATGGCGGTCTATTTTCTGTGGCACTTTCCTTAAAGTTACCTTTAGCAGCCGTTAGCTGCCCTCTTGCTCTGCGGAGCTCGGACTTTCCTCTCCTTGTTACCAAGCAGCGATCAACTTTAATACCTTTTATTTATTTACTTATTTTTTTCTTTTAGCTCTCTCCTCTTTTTTTGAATTGAAAGCACTCTTATTATAATACCAAAAATTACAAAAAATGCAATAGCTATCCCACCAAAAATATTAAATTTTTCATTTTTAGTAACTTCTTCTTCAACAACTATTGGTTCTTCTATTTTTATTTTATCTAAAACACCATCTATTCCTTCTAAAACTTCTATTGAATATTTTCCAATCTCTCCTTTAGAAAGAGTTCCTTCAGCATTACTTAAAATTAGATTTATATCTTCTTGATAATCTTCAACATCAATATCTCTAGAAAAATTTAATTCTATCTTTCCTTTGCTATTCTCCTCTTTTTTTATATTAAGAATTATAACTTTTTCAGGATCTTCTACACTAAACCCCTCTTCTAATGAAAGAGTGTTTACATGTATATGAAGTTTTCTCTTGTTTTCTAGCTCTGTTATTTTTTGTTCCACACTAACTTTTTCCTCTTCTGAAAAAAGTTTTAAAGTATCATTAACCCCTGCATAAGAGTTTCCCATTACTATAATTAACCCAATTGTTATTAAAAGTTTTTTCACTCTTTTCTCCTTAATATATTTCAAAAATAGGTCCATCATTAAAAGTTATAATCTCAATACCCATTCCCTCTATATCTTTTCTTAATAATTCCACAAAACAATTTTCACTTTCAAAGTGTCCAATATCAAAAACGTTTATTCCTGCTTCTTTAGCATCTAAGGCATCGTGATACCCTATATCTCCAGTTATAAATAAATCTGCTCCTAAAGATTTAACTTTCCTCCAATAACTCATTCCAGAACCATTTATGAGAGCAACTTTTTTTACTTTTTTTTCTCTATCTTCGCTAATTATTCTTATATTTTTTATTTTTAATTTTTCTTTAATAAAATTTGCATATTCATCTATATTCATCTCTTTTGAAATTGTATATAATCTTCCTATTCCAACTTCATTATCAAACTCGTTTGCATCAATAATCTTTGAATTTTCTACTTCTAACAGATTTAAAATATAGTCATTTAAACCATCTTTAGATGCATCTAAATTTGTATGCATAGCATATAGCGATTTATTATTTTCTATAAGTTTTATTATCTTTCTTCCTAAATTATCCATTGTAGTTACACTTTTTACTGGTTTAAAAATCATAGGATGATGTGTAATTATTAAATCTACACTATTTTTTATTGCATTTTCTATGGCTCTATCGGTAGCATCAAGAGAAAACTGAACTTTTTTTACCTCTTGATTTAACTTTCCGACAATCAGTCCTACATTATCCCAACTTTCTGCATTTATTTTAGGATATTTCTTTTCTAAAGCTCCTATTATATCTTTTACTTTTATCATAGGGCTATCTTCCCTTCAACAGTTGAAAGAATTAAAAGCGCCTCTTGGAAAAGAGTTTCTCCTTGACCTTTCTCCAATCCTAGTTTTTCCTCTATCTCATATATAGAGTGTCTTTTTTCACTTCCAAAACCAAAATAAAGATTTAATATCTCTATATGTCTTAAACTTAATCTATTATTCAAATTAAAGAAATTTATTTTTTTATCAACTAATCTTTCTCTTTTTTCTATGGCTTCAATACTTGGTAAAAGATCTTCCTCTTTCAAATAAACTTCACCATGTTCATGCTCCTCTTCATGCTCATGATGATGCTCTTTTCCAAAGTTTTCTTTCTTAGTTTTAAAGTAGTTCATAAATTCATACTTTATATCTTCCACTTTATTTTGAATAAACATAACCATCTCTTTTATTATCCAAAATTTACAATAGTTCTTAAACTCTCCATTCTCTTCTAAATTATAATTTGATATAGCTTTCATAAGTCCAACTGTTCCTTCTTGCACAATATCCATATAAGCTATTCCCTCTCTAGTATAATTAAAAGCTATAGAAGCTACTTCTCCCAAATATTTTATTACAATCTCTTCACTATCTTCAATATTTTCTAATTGCTCTTTTTCTTCCTCTTCACTTATAACTTCTAAATTAGCTATTTCATCAAGATAATCTATGACAGTTTCCTCTGTAAATTCCTCCATATCTTCTAGTTCTTTTAATTTTATATTTTCAACAATAACTTCAACTTTCAAATCTTTATTTTCTTTTAAAAACTCTTTAAATTTCTCATCATCAGAATATTTTTCTATTATTAATTTTTCTAGATCTTTTAACTTAATACTCTTCATTTTTATCCTCCACTAAAGAAATAGGAGCATAAATGCTCCTATCCCCCATTATACTTTAAAATCCTCTAATTTTTTTCTTCTACTTGGATGTCTTAATTTTCTTAGAGCTTTTACCTCTATTTGTCTAATTCTTTCTCTTGTTACTTTAAATATTTTTCCAACCTCTTCTAGAGTCTTAGGAGAACCATCATCTAATCCATATCTATATCTTAAAACTCTCTCTTCTCTACTACTTAATGTATTTAATACTCCATCAAGTTGTTCTCTCAATAAAGATCTATTAGTTAACTCATAAGGATTTAGCATTTTTTGATCCTCAACAAAATCTCCAAGTTCACTATCCTCTTCACTTCCTACTGGAGTTTCCAATGATATAGGATCTTGGTTCATCTCTTGTATAGCTTTTACCTTTTCAACTTCCATTCCTAATCTTTCAGCTAATACTTCTGGAGTGGCATCCTTTCCTGTTTCTTGAAGATAAATTCTAGCTTCTTTCTTAATTTTATTAATAGTTTCTATCATATGAACTGGGATTCTAATTGTTCTTCCTTGATCTGCAATAGCTCTTGTTATAGCTTGTCTTATCCACCAAGTTGCATATGTTGAGAATTTATATCCTTTAGTATATTCAAATTTCTCAACAGCTTTCATAAGACCTATATTTCCTTCTTGAATTAAATCTAATAGTTTTAAACCTCTATTAGTATGTTTTTTAGCTATACTTACAACAAGTCTTAGGTTAGCTTCAACTAATTGTTTTTGTGCCCAATCGTCCCCTTCTAAAGCTCTTTTAGCATATTCAAGTTCTTCATCGTGACTTAATAGAGGGATCTGTCCAATCTCTCTCAAATACATTTTTATAGGCTCATCAACTTTCATATCTCCAGATAGATTAAATAGATCATCACTTATTAACTCATCTTCACTAATCTCTTCTAATTCTTCAGGATTAAAGTGATCAAAATCATCTATATCATCTACTCTATCATCAATAAAATCATCTATATCATCTTCTTCAGGAAAATCCTCTTTTTCCACTACTTTTATCTCTTCTTCTTCTGGAACTGATACTGGTTTTACTTTTGCTTTAGACTTAGATTTTTCTTTTGTTTTTAAAGCAGTTACTAATTTTTTTTCTCTATCTAGATCTTCTTTTCTAACGATTTTTATTCCTTGATCCATCATTCCAGTTATTAATTGTTCTATTTTTTCAACTGGAAAATCACTCTTTAGTTCATCATTTATCTCTTCATAAGTTATACACTTATTTTCCATTGCTTTTCTGACTAAAGAAAGAACTTTTTCGTTTTTTATAAAATCCCTCATTATCTGAAGCCTCCTCTAAAAATTTATAGATTAATTATTTCTTCATACTCTTTATATATATCCAATACTTTAGAGAAATTTCCTGCCCTGCTTAACTGCATCTCTATACTCTTTATCTTCATAAAACGGCTCAAATTCTCTCTATTTTTCAACTGTTCTTTTATCTCTATTCTAAACCATGAGACAAAAATCTCCTCTAACAATTTTTGCGTCTTTTCTTCACTAGAAAAATCATTTATTGCTAAGCAAATAACTATTTCCCACTCTTCAGTTTCAGACTTTGTTAATACTATCTCATCTTTTATCTCTTTTACAATACTTTTTATATTTTCTTCATTTTCTTCAATATATGAAAAAACTTTTTTTGTAAGTGATCCTTTTATATTCTTATTTTTAAAATATTTAAAGTAACTTTTATCTTTAACTATTAAAGCTAAAGTCAATTCCTCTAATAATGGAGCTGCTGCTTCTCTTATAAAGTTACTACTCTCTTTTATCTCTTCAAATTTTCTAACTTTCTTTTTATTTTTGTCTATAAGAGTTTCTTTTAATATCTCTTTTTCTATATCTAATTGTTTAGATAATTTATCTAAATATATACTCTTTTCTAAATCTGTTTCTATACATTGAAAAAAGTCTTTGAATCTACTTACAAAATTTGTTTTTGACATTGTATTACTCAAATCAAACTCTCTTGAGTAATACTTAAATAAAAAATCAAATATCTCCATAGAATTTTTTACAGCTTTTAAAAACTCATCTCTTCCATAAGCTTTTAAAAATTCATCTGGATCCTTTGCTCCCTCAAGAATTAAAACTCTAATATTAAATCCCAAAGATTTCAATATTAGTCCTGCTCTTTCTGTTGCAGATTGCCCTGGTGCATCAGAATCAAAAGCTAATATAACATTTGAAGTATATCTCTTTAAAAGCTTTCCCTGCTCCTCAGTAAGTGCCGTTCCCAAAGGTGCCAATGCTACATCAAATCCATATAGATATCCAGATAGAACATCCATATACCCTTCCATCAACATAGCATAATTTTTTTTCTTTATTATACTGTTTCTTTCAAATCCATATAAATTTTTTCCCTTTTTAAATATAGGAGTATCTGGTGAATTTATATACTTAGGTATCTCCTTACTCTTTTCAAGAGTTCTTCCTCCAAAAGCTATAACCTTTCCAGAAGTTGAATAAATAGGAAAAATAATTCTATTTCTAAAGGCATCATACTGCCCTTTCTCACTCTCTTTTACCAATCCAAGAGATATTATATCACTTAAACTATGCCCCTTATTTATAAGATAATCATTAAGTTCACTCCATCTATTTGGAGCAAATCCTAATCTATTTTCTTTTATGATTTTGGGATTTATCTTTCTACCTGCTAAATACTCTAGAGCCTCTCTTCCAGAGTTGCTAAATATACTCTCCTGGAAAAAAATATGAGCATCTTCCATTATCTTATAATATCTTTCAAAATTTTCATTCTCTTTAGAATTTTCTTTTATTCCTTTTATAGGAATATTATATTTTTTAGACAGCTCCTCCACTGCCTCAGAAAAACCTATTTTTTTATACTTAGAATAAAATGTTACTGGATTTCCACCTGCTCCACATACGAAACATTTACAAATATTTTTACTTGGATTTACCATAAAAGATGGTGTAGTATCTGGATGAAACGGACATAGTCCCTTATAATTAGATCCAGCTTTTTTTAATTCAACAAACTCGCCAACTACCTCTTCAATTCTTAAACTCTCAATAAGCATATCTATATCTTCAGATCTATATTTCATTAAGAAAGATCTGATAATATAGAGAATTTTATTTTTATATTTTTATTTAATATGCTCTTTTTAAGTTTACTCATAATTGGCTCCTCAGTTGGTAAAAAAATATTTTTACGTTATTCTATAGTATAATATATTTTTTATAAATAATCAAATTTTTTATAATAAAATACAAAAAAGAGAGTAACCTTAAATTTTTAGGTCATTCTCTTTTTGTATATAATTCCCTAAATAAGCTTTTTCATTTCTTCTTGAGTTTGATAATTTAAATAATCATCTTTTATCTTATCTTTATTTTCATTAAAGTCTGCAGCTTTATATTTTACCTCTTTTACTTTTTCAAAAATAAAGATTGCATCATTTATCACTGCTGTTTCTATTTTATTTAAAGGAGCTTTAAATATAAGTTTTGTAAGATCACTATTATATCCTAGATTTGGAATATATCCAGCATCATTTATATTTGAATAAAGTCCACTATGAAGAACATCTTTATTCTCTTTAGCTATATCTTCAAATTTTATTTTATTTTCAACTAATTTTGCTTTTAATTCTCCTATCTCTTTCTCTTTTTGTTCTAAAGTTTCTTGAGATATTTTTGGAGTAATTAATATATGACTAGCTTTAGCTCTCTCTTCCTCATCATTTCTATCAGCTATATAAATTAAATGTTGTCCAAATATAGTTTCAACTGGTTTAGGATATATCTTTCCTACTTCTCCTTCAAATACTGCTTTTTGGAACGGTTCAACCATATCCTTTTTAGAGAACCAACCTAAATCTCCACCATTAGAGTTAGGTTCATCAGTGTTTTCTCTTGCCATATCTGCAAAGTTTTCAACTGTTAATTTTTTTAAAATCTCATTAGCTTTTTCTTTAGCAGCTTCTTTATCAGCTTCTGAAGGATCAACTTTTAATATTGCAATATAAGCATCTGTACTTGGGAAAATATCATATGCCATTCTATTTTTATTAAAGAATTCTTTTAATTGTTCATCTGTAGGGTTTAAAGAATTTTTTATATTTTCAAAAAGTCCTTTATTGTACTCAGCAAATTTATATTCAATTGGAAGAGTTTCATCTACTTTTACTCCTCTTGCAACTGCAGCTTTTACAAGTTTAAATTGATTTTCAAAGTAGTCTTTGCTCAATTCTCTTGCTTTTTCTCTATCTCCATTTGTTAAAAATAGATTTTGTAAAGTTCTTCTTGCCATATCTAAATTAGTAATAACAAATCCATCTGATTCTAATTCAGGTTTTTCTACATAAGCAGAGTATTCATCAGCAACATTTTCTAGTTTTATTTTATTTCTATATTGTTCTAATAATGCTGCATACTCTTCATTACCTTTTATCTCTTTTAGCTCTTTTACTATGCTGTTTTTAACTTCATCTAATTTTTTCCCATTAAACATAGTATATTGATTTTCATTATAGTACTCTTTTATCTCATCTTCTGTTGGAGTAATATTTTCACGAACTTTTTCAAGAGTTTTTGCTACAATAAGATTTTTTTCTAATTCATCTTTAAAACTTCTTCTAGTATATCCTTGCACTTGTAGCATTCTTTTAAACTGCTCTTTATTTCCAATAGAACTTTCTATTCTATCATATTGCTCACTAACTTCACTTCCAGGTACTTTAACCTTTAAATCCTCAGCTATTTTCAAAGTAATATTTTTATCTACAACTTCATTAAAAGCTATGATATCAATTAAACTTCTATCTATTTTATCTCCTAAATATTTTGAATATCCATCAATCATTGTAGATTTTGTTCTTTCTACTTCAAGTTTCGATATTTTTTCTCCATCTAATTTAAAGGCATAAGTAGCTCCACTACCACTCATACTTCCTTTAAGGTTCATCAGTGTTAAATAACTTCCACTTAATACAAATAATATAGTGACAAACCAGATAATAGGTTTCATTTGTTTACGAAATTTTCTAATTGCCATAACTTATGCATTATCAGAATATATCTGATAATCTCCCCTTTCCTTTTTTATCTATAGCTTATATTACTTTCAATTAGTTATTTTTATTTAAAATCTAAACCGTATTTTCTAATTTTTTCATATAGAGTTGTTCTTCCAATTCCAAGAAGTTTTGATGTTTCTTGTTTATTCCATCTTGTTTTTTGAAGAGCAATAGCTATAACTACTTTTTCCACATCTGCTAAACTATAGATCTCTTGTTCAAGAATATCTTTTAATGGTCCAACTCCTACAACTGTTTTATTTTCAACAGTATCAGATTTCATTTTTATTTCTAATGGTAGATCTTCTATTCCAATTATTTTATCAGTAGAAAGTATAACCATTCTTTCTATCATATTTTTTAACTCTCTAATATTTCCAGGATAAGAATATTCCATTAAATATTTCATAGCTTCTCCTGAAATAACTGGAGTGTCTCTATGAAGTTCTCTAACTATCTTATTTAAGAAATAGTTAGCTAGTAGAGGAATATCTTCTTTTCTATCTCTTAGAGGTGGAACTTCAATTGGGAATACTGTTAATCTATGGTATAGATCTTTTCTGAATTTTCCCTTTTCTGTTTCATCTTTAAGGTCTTTATCACTAGCAACAATAAATCTTACATCTACTCTTCTAGTTTTATTTCCTCCAACTCTTTTTAATTCTCCATATTCAATAACTCTTAGAAGTTTAGATTGAATTTTTACATCCATAGCTGAAATATCATCTAAGAACATAGTTCCTCCATCAGCTTCTTCTAATAGTCCTTTTTACTTGCATTAGCTCCAGTAAATGCTCCTCTTT
>Elaine_p2__coassemble_1300_pt1 | contig 13571 bp, 13 predicted proteins | sample Elaine_p2__metabat2_high_PE_004 | metagenome-assembled genome bin Elaine_p2 | reverse complement strand
GAAATGGGAAAAGTAACTGGTGGAATTAATATCCCTGGATTATTCTAATTAAATAATTAACCTTTAATTTTATTTTAAGACTGATTGGAAATAATTTCTTTTCAGTCTTTTTTTATCCCAGCAAACTGAAAAAAGAAATTTACTTTTTGGCTAAACAATCAAAAAAATTAAAGAGCTTCCTATGATAAATTCTTTCATAAAAAGCTCTTATTTTTTATTTATAAGCAAAAATAATTAAATTAATATTTATAAAAGATACTATCCCCTATAAATTCTTTTAATATTGAATCATCTGGAATATATTTTATATCTATATCTACAAAACAATATAAAAGTTTTATAAGACGTTTAGCTTCCTCATAATATTCACTATCAGGTTTAATTCTTATAAGTTCTCTAATAGCATATCTCTTTAAGACTCCAAGCTCATATACTAGATTAGAGTTAAATAATACATCTGCATCTTCTTGATATGGGAAGATATATTTCTCCTCTCCTCTTCTAACTGAGTCCCACATTGCTAATGTTTCCTCTGCTCCTGTCTCTCTTGCTAAACTATCTCTTACAATACGTCTTATCTCTCTTACATCACTTGTAGCTACTCTATTATGATTATCTATATTCAATTGAGTTAAACAACTCACATATACCTTAAATTTATTCTCTTTTGGAATAGATGATGTTAGTCTTTCATTAAGTCCATGAATTCCCTCAATGATTATCAATCCATTCTCTGGAACTTTCATCATCTTTCCTTTTTTCTCTCTTTCACCACTAACAAAATTGTATTCAGGAATTTCAACTTCTTTTCCTGCAATAAGTTCAGTTAAGTTTTCATTAAGCAGTTTCAAATCTAAAGCTTCTATTGTTTCATAATCTTTATTTCCATATTCATCTAATGGAACATTTTTTCTTCCAATATAGTAGTTATCTAGAGATATAACTATTGGATTTTTTCCACTTGCTCTTAAATGAATATATAATCTTTTACTAAATGTCGTTTTCCCAGAAGACGATGGTCCCGCAATAGTTACTAATTTTATCCTCTCATCTTCTACAATTTGATCTGCTATTCTGGCTAAATTTTTATGATGCAATGCTTCATTTACTCTTACTAGCTCTCCTATCTCTCTATTTAATACTTTCTCATTTAAAGTACCAATAGTTGAAACGTCTAATATACTATTCCATTTTCCTGTCTCTTGAAAAATTTTAGCCATTTTAGGATTATCAATTGTTGGAGGTAGTTCATTTTCGTTTTTTAAAGGATATTTTATTATAAACCCTTCATTATACTTTGTTAGCTCATAAAGTTTTATAACTCCAGTTGAAGAGTAAGGTTTTTCATACATAAAATCATGGTATCCTCCTACTTCATACTCCATCATTCCTGTCCAACCTGAATTATCTAAAAATTTCCTTATATCTTCTCTCTCTATCTTCTGACTTTTTAATTTTAAAGTATCATTATCTTCACATATAAGATTTATCTCATAATCCTTTTCTATTATCTCTTTCATTCTATTGTTAATTTTTTCAAGATCTTTCTCTTTTAAACTTCTACCAAGATCAATGGTTCCATAGGTTCCATTGTTTAGGGAATGATCTATTTCTACCCTTGCCTCTGGATAAATGTCATTTACTGCTTTTAAAAAAACTAATTTTAAGGTTACTGCATACTTTCTCGGATTAAACTCTAACATAAATAACACCTCATTTTTTCATTTTATAAAGCTTTATATAGATATATTATAACAGATTTTTATATAAAAAGAAAAAGAATAAATCTAAAATTTAGATCTATTCTTTCTCTTAATACTATAGATACTATCCAAAAACAATATTAGAAATCCATACTGCCGTTAATAACCCTGCCACATCTGCAAGTAACCCAGCAGCAACTGCATGTCTTGTTTTTCTTATGCTTACTGCTCCAAAATATACTGCTAATACATAGAATGTTGTTTCTGTTGATCCACTCATTGTTGATGCCATTCTTCCTATTAATGAATCTGCACCATGTGTTTTCATTAAATCAACTAATATTCCATTTGCCCCTCCACCTGATAATGGTCTCATTATTGCTAATGGTAATACTTCTCCTGGCATTCCTATTTTTGATAATATTGGATCTAGTATTTTTACCATCCAATCTATGCTTCCTGAAGCTCTAAATATTCCTATTGCAACTAACATTGCAACTAAAAATGGAATTATTCTTACTGCTGTTGTGAATCCTTCCTTTGCTCCTTCACAAAACACCTCATAAACTTTTACTTTTTTTATTACTCCTGTTAATACTATCCCTAATATCATCACTGGTATTGCATATAAAGATATTAAATTCATTATTCCTGTAAATGTCATAATTTTTTCCCCCTCTTAACTATTTAGTTTCCTCTTTTGTTGTTGTAACTTTTTCTCTCTTATATTTTGGAAGTTTCTCTAATACTTTACATGCTATTATTGCCACTGTTGTTGATACTGCAGTTGCTATTATTGTTGGTCCTATTACATCTGCTGGATTAGCTGCTCCTGCTGCTGATCTATACGCTATTATACTTGATGAAATAAGTGTTATTGAAGATGTATTAATTGCCAAAAACATTACCATTGCATTTGAGGCTTCATCTTTATTTTCATTTAAATCTTGTAACTCTTGCATAGCTTTTATTCCTAATGGTGTTGCTGCATTTCCTAGTCCAAAGAAGTTTGCTGCCATATTTGCAACTATACTTCCCATTGCTGGATGATCTGCTGGTACTTCAGGGAATAATCTTACCATTATAGGTTTCATTAATAGTCCCATACCTCTTACTATTCCAGCTTCTTCAGCTATCTTCATTAACCCTAACCATAATGCCATTACTCCAATTAATCCTAATGATAGTTCTACTGCTGTTTCTGCCCACTCAATAGCCGCTGTTGAAACTGCCTCTATATTTCCAGTCAAAGTTCCAACTATTATCCCTATTATTATCATTCCACACCAAATATAATTTATCATTTTTTCTCCTCCATCTTTTTGTTTATTCCATACTATATATTTTATCAAATTATCATCTTTTTTCTATTCAACAAATCTATTTTTATTTTGTTCATATTTTTCTTTATTGTTATAATATTTTTATATATTCTCATCTAATTTTTTGTTCATATTTTATGAAAAATAAAAAACCGTGTCTTACATTTTAACTAAAATTCAGACACAGTTTTTTTATATATTTTTTTCAATCTCATCTATATATTCATATATTCTTTTCTCTAACCAATAAACTTTAGAAAATAGTGACGCAAAACCAACATGTCCTCCATATTTTGGCATCTCAAGGGTAATAAATTTATTACTCTCTGCCTCTTTTATAGGATAACACTTCTTAGACATAATAGGATCATCTAATGGAGTTAAAATTAAAGTTTTTACTTTTATATTAGGAATAAAATTAATACTACTTGTTTTCTCATAGTAATCAATAGCATCTATAAATCCATTATATTGAGCTGTAAAAAGATTATCAAAATCTTCCATATCCTCAACTTTATCTATAAGTTTCATATTTATAATATTAGGAAACATCTCATTTTTTAATTTTACCTTCTCTTTTAATTTTTTTAAAAAATATTTTCTATAAATAAAATTTTCTCTTTTTCTAAATTGAACAGAGTTCGAAACTAATTCACAAGGTGGTGATACTGCTACTCCACAAATAAGATTTTTAGGATACTCTTCCCTCTCACCTAAATATTTTAAAACTAAATTTGCTCCTAAACTAAATCCTACTAAAGCAACTTTTTTATATTGAGAAGTTTCTTTTAAAGTTGTTTCTAAATCTTCTGTATATCCCATATGATAGAAAGTTAATTTTCTATTCATCTCTCCACTGCAACCACGATAATTTATAGCTAAAACATCCCAACCTCTTTCAGAAAAATACCTAGCTGCTCCTTGAATATATTTACTCCTTGAACTGCCTTCTAACCCGTGACACAATACTATTGCCTTATCATTTCCATTTTTTATCCAATCTAAATCTAAAAAATCTCCATCAGGAGTATCTATTCTCTCTCTTTTATATTCTACATTTATTTTTCTAAAAAGAGTTGGAAAGCATGTATTAATATGTTTATTTTGAAATAAAAAGCAAGGTTTATATTCTAACATCTTTTAATCAAATCCTCCTATTTTAATAATAAAATTCTCTTTTTCTCAATTTACTTTTCAAATAAGTGTTGCTTTTTATCTCTCGAAAAAGATTTTTTTATTGAGAATATTTTTATAAATCCAGAAAAATTCTATCCTATTTAATAGATTAAGTCAATTATTTATTTTTATAAATAATTAAGTTTTTTAATTTTATATTGATTTTTTCATATTTCAATGTTATTGTAACTACATAGAGAGCTTTATTTATATTTTTGAAAGGATGTTTATGAAAAAAAGAAAGTTATTTTTAATTTTTTTCCCTTTGATATTAGGGATTACGATATATTTATTATATAGAAGTAGAAATCTATTTTATTTTAAAATTTTACATACAACATTTTTAAAAGATCCTATCTTACAAATACGTACTTTTGCTAGAATATATAGAAGATTTTTTTCCACTTGGGTTGTTTACTCTCTCCCAGATGGACTATGGTTATTTTCTTTTGGTGCTGCTTTATTAATAGATAGAATTTTTTATTTCTATAATTTTGTTGTATTTACTAGCATCTTTATTTTTATGATATCAATTGAATTTCTCCAACTATTTTTAGGTGGTCATGGAACTTTTATAGGAACTTTTGATAAAGCTGATCTCCTTTGTTTTACTTTAGGGTATATCTCTATTGTTCTAATTTCAAATTATCTACATAAATCTAATAAACCAGATAAAACTCTGTTTACTTTTGAAAATAAGAAAAAAGAGTTTCTATATAACATTAAAACTATTATAATATTTGCTATTCTTGGAGTTCTTCCCAGTTTGATTTAATACAAAGGAAAAACTCCTTTTTCTATATCTAATATTAGTAATTTAATCTTTTTTCCTTTTAAATAGAAAAAGCTGAAGAAACCAATAAATAAAATTATTGATTTCAACAGCTTTTTATTAATTATTATCTATTTTTTATTTTTGGGAAATATTTAGTGTGAAGTAATTCATGTGCTTTGTGGCTTAATGGATAATCTAAATATTTTTCATATAGTGCTTTTACATAAGGGTTATCATGTGATCTTCTTATTTTTAAGCTTCTATCAATATTATTTAATCCTTCTGCTCTAGCTTCAAGAACTGCCTGTTTTTTAATAGCTTTAGGCTGTCCTCCTCCACCGATACATCCTCCTTTACATGCCATAATTTCTATAGCATGGAAGAACTCTTCTCCTGCTCTGATTTTGTCAAGCATTTTTGCTGCTTCTTCTAATCCATGAGCAATACCGATTCTTAATTCAATATGTCCAATAGTAAGTTCAGCTGCTCTGAATCCTTCCCATCCTCTTAATTCTTTAAATTCAATCTCTTCAAGAGGTGTTCCAGTGATCATTTCAACTGTACTTCTTGTAGCAGCCTCAATAACTCCTCCAGTTCTTCCGAAGATGATTCCAGCTCCTGAGTATTCTCCTAATGGATTATCAAATTCCATCTCTTCAACATCTTTAAGATCTATTCCTGATTCTTTAAATATTTTTATAAGTTCTCTAGTAGAGATTACATAGTCAGTATCATAGTTATCTCCTCTTGAGAATTCTGGTCTTGCAGCTTCATATTTTTTAGCTAGACAAGGCATGATTCCAACTACAGATACTCTTTCTCTCTTATATCCAAGTTCTTTAGCCCAAATATCTTTTGCTATTGTAGAGAATATTTGCATTGGTGATTTTGCTGATGATGGTACATCTAGCATATCTGGATAGTTTTGTTCAATAAACTTAACCCATGCAGGACAACAAGAAGTTAGTATTGGAAGTCTTACTGTATCGTCTCCTTTATAGTATCTTTCTAGTCTTTCTTGGAATTCAGATGCTTCTTCCATTACTGTTATATCAGCAGCCCATGTAGTATCAAATACATAATCTACACCTAATTTCTTTAAAGCTCCTACTAATCTTTTTTCTACGTTTGTTCCTGGTTCAAATCCAAAAGCTTCTCCAATTGCTACTCTTACTGCTGGAGCTACTTGAACAACAACAAGTCTGTTTGGTGTTGCTAAATCTTTTAGAAGTTTCATTGTATGATCTCCTTCAAAGATTGCTCCTACTGGACATGCAGCAACACATTGTCCACAGTGAGTACATTTATCTGTATCAAGAACGTGTTTTTCTTTTAATTTTCCACTAATACATTTTACTGGACAAACTCTTGCACAAGCAGTACATCCTATACATTTATCAGTAATTCTGAATTTTAATAGGTGAATACATTGTCCAGCACTACATTTATGCTCTTCAATATGTTCTTCTATCTCTTCATAGAACTCTTCTTCTTCTATACATTCTAAAACTAGATTGTGTTTTTGATTTAATTTAGTTTTAATAGTTTCTGAAAGGTATCTAAGTAAATAAACGTCTCTCATATTAGCTTTACCTTTAGAAATTCTATCAAGTATTCTCCAAATTCTTTCAATCTCTTCTTTTACAGCTGTATAAGTTTCATATTCACTGCTTTCTATTTTACTCATTAAGAACTCTACATAGAATTTAGCAAATGAAACTATACAATCTTCTTCAGATAAAATTATTATATTTCTATCTGTTCCTTCTGGGAAAAGAGAAAAATCAATAGCTTTATCTAAACCACTCTTAGTTAAAAATCCTCCGAAAGGTAATCCAAATTGAGCAGCTTTAAAACTTTTTTTATTTTTTATTCCTCCAGCTAACCCAATAACGTCATTTAATGTTGCATTTTCTGGTATTTCAATCATTCCTGGATTATTTACTCTTCCTGCAACAACTACCATTCTATTGTTATTTTCAATAACGTTTTTTTCTTCAAGATTTTCAGCAGTTGAGAAAACTGATCCAAATGAACTTTGAAGTATCATACTTTTATTTGACATTTTGCCTCCTATTGTATTTTAAATTTATTTAATTTCTTTTTTCCGATTTGTAAATTCATACTTAACTAAAATATATTTATTACTATTTTATCAAAAAAATAATAAATTTCAAGTAATTTTTTTATTTTCTAAAAGATATTATATTTTTTAGGTTTCTTTAGTATATTAGATCATTTTTTTATCTGTTTTTCGCTCTTATTTTTATCGTTTTATGTTTTGTTCTAATTAACAAAATTAAAAAAATGAATTTACTAAAACACTTAAAAATACAACAACCATTATTTTAAACATTAAAACTTTTTGATAGATTGGCATTTTTAAAGTTTCTGCATAATGTTTTAATGTTAAATATCCTCTGTACTTCTTTTGTTGATTTAAAAATAGATAAGCATCAAATGTCACTACCAATAGAATGGTATAGACGATATTCATTACTTCTCCCTCCTTAATATTTAAAAAAGCTGACTAAAAAGTCAGCTTTAATTTTAACCTCTATAATAAATAGTAAGCCCTTTTAAAAAGTTTCTTATATATTTATCTCCACATTCTCTATAATTTTTATGATCCTCTTTTCTAAACAATGCACTTAATTCTGATGAAGATAATTCTAATCCAGCTAGTTTAAAAATTTCTAGCATATTTTCACTTCTAAAAGATAATGCTATTTTCAACTTTTTTAAAATGATGTTATTTATATTATTTTTATTCATTTTTGTAGGTTGATGAGCTGGTTCTCCAGGTTTTTCCTCTTGTTTTCCTCTTTTTAAAATAATTAATCCATCTAAAAAAGCTTCTAATGTCTTATTATTACACTTTTCAAATCCCTCTTCTCCCTCTCTTTTAAGAAGATTTAAAAGTTCTTCATGAGTCATCTCACAACCCATAGATTTAAAAATTTGAAGCATTGTATTATCTTTAATATTTAATGCATATCTTACTCTTCTAATTATATCATTATTTAACATTTTTCCTCCATACTGACTATTCTATCTTTCACTTTTATTCCTTATAATTGTACCCTATTTGCTACTTTTTGTCAATTTAGAAGTAATTTTAAATAAAAAGAATAGTTCAAATCTGAACTATTCTTTAGTTTTATATTATTTCTATACATTTGGCGCTCCCATGAGGGATCGAACCCCAAACCCTCTGATCCGAAGTCAGATGCTCTATCCAATTGAGCTATGGAAGCTATTTATTATCTTTCTGCTATAAGTTTAGCTGCCATCTCTTGAGCTACTGCTTCTAATCTAGCTCTATCTTCAGCTTTTGGAGTTCCTTTAACTTCTACAGCTTCTCCTACAACTTCTATTCCTTTTAATTTTTCAGCGAAGGCTTCGATTCCTCTTACTCCTCCACCACTCCACATCATTGTTCCAAAGATTCCTAGATATCTATTTTTTAATCCATAGTTTTCTAATTTGTGTAGTAATGGTTGAACTTTTGGATATACTGAGTTATTGTGTGCACAAGATCCAATAATAAGTCCTTTATATTTCCAGATTTCTGCTATGATAAATGAATGATCTGTTTTTGAAGCATCATAAATTTTTACTTCTGTTATTCCTTGAGCATTTAATTCTCTTCCAAGAATTTCTGCCATTTTAGCAGTATTTCCATACATACTTCCGTAAACAATTACTACTCCCTCTTTTTCAGGTTGTAATTGTGCCCATGTACTGTATAGAGAAATTACTCTAGCAATGTCTGTTCTCCAGATTAAACCATGTGAAGGACAAATCATTCTGATTTCTAATCCTCCTAATTTTTTAATAGCTGCTGTTACTTGAACACCATATTTTCCAACTATATTAGAGTAATATCTTCTCATTTCATCTATATAGAAATCAAAGTTTACTTCATCATCAAAAATTCCTCCATCAAGAGCTCCGAATCCTCCAAAAGCATCATTTGAGAAAAGGATTTTATCAGTAGTATCATATGTAACCATTGATTCTGGCCAGTGTACCATTGGTACCATAGCAAATGTTAATTTGTGATTTCCTAAATCTAAGATATCTCCTTCTTTAACTGTTACGAAGTTTTCATCTGGAAATTCCATGTTGAAAGCTCTTAACATTCCTAAAGTTTTAGCATTTCCTACTACTTTTACATTTGGGAAAACTCTTAAGATATCTTTTAATCCACTTGAATGATCTGGTTCTACGTGGTTAATGATGATATAGTCTAGATCTTTTCCATCTAATCCTAATAAAAGTTTTTCAATGTAAAGTGATGCACTTCCAAATTCAACAGCATCAATTACACAAGTTTTTTCATCTTTAATAAGATATGAGTTATATGATACTCCAAAAGGTAAAGGCATATAATTTTCAAATCTTTCTGTCTTTCTATCGTTAACTCCTATCCACGATATATCTTTTGCAATTCCTGTACAACAATACATTTTTTCCTCCTAAATATTTTAAATAATTTTAAGACATCTCTTTAATATTTACATTTTTATTTATCTCTAATGTTATTGTTAGATTCTATCTATTAGAGTATACCATCTTTTTTAAATTTTCCAAACAAATTATTGAATTATATTAAAAAAATTTTAATCTATACCCACTATATATAATATTAAACTTATCAAAATATTTCAACATTTTTTCTTCTTTTTTTATAAAAAGTGAAAAAAATTCCCAAAATTGTGAAATTTGTGATATATTCGTGTGAAAAATCTCTATTTTTTAATTGATAAATATAATCCTTCTATATTTTTTCTAACTTTTTATATTGATTTATGATATAATTTTAAAAAATCTATTTTTTAGGAGGAACATTATGAACCCAGTTATTTTTTCCATTGGTAGTTTTGAACTACGATATTATGGATTGATGTATGCTATTGCATTTTTTGTTGGAATTGAAATAGCAAAATATATGGCAAAAGAAAGAAATTTTAATCCCTCTATAATTGAAAACTATGCTTTTGTTGCTATGCTTTCTGGTTTGTTAGGAGGTCGTCTATACTATGTATTATTTAATTTAGATTACTATCTATCAAATCCTAGTGAGATTTTAGCTACATGGCATGGAGGAATGGCTATTCATGGCGGTATTATTGGTGGTATTGTTGGAACTTTTATATATGGAAAAATTAAAAAATTAAATCCTTTAACTTTGGGAGATTTTGCTGCTGCCCCCTTAATATTGGGACAAGCAATTGGAAGATTTGGTAATTTTATGAATGGAGAGATTCATGGAGTTCCTACTTTTACTCCTTGGAATGTTATTTTTAGTGTTAAACCTCAATTTTATCAATGGTATTCAGAATATTTAAAAATGCCTCTTTTAGAGAAAATTAGTTACAAAGAATTAGTTCCTTGGGGATTGGTATTTCCTACCTCTTCTCCTGCTGGAAGTGAGTTTCCAAATATTCCAGTTCATCCAGCTATGTTATATGAACTTATACTAAATTTTATTGGCTTTTTATTTATCTGGCTTGTTTTAAGAAAACGTCCTAATAAAGCTCCTGGATATTTATGGTGGAGTTATATAATTATTTATAGCCTTATTAGAATTTTTGTAAGTTTCTTTAGAGCAGAAGACCTTATGATCTTCAATTTAAGAGCTCCACATCTAGTTAGTATACTTCTTATTATCTTTTCATTTACAATGATTAAATTAGGGGAAATAAAAGCCCACAAATAGAAAAAAGGCAGCTCATACTGCCTTTTTTATTATTGCCAACTATTCATTCTTGCTATAAGTGAATTTTTTTCCTCTTCAAGTTCTCTCATAAAACTTTCTAATATATCTTTTACATCTGCTTTTTCATTAACCATAGCTGCTACTTGTCCTGCCATTACGCTTCCATTGTCAACATCTCCATCAACTACAGCTAATCTTAATTTTCCAGTTCCTAATTGTTCTATCTCTTCTTTCGGAGCTCCTTGTTTTTCCATTTCTAAAATTAGTTTTGCAAATTTATTTTCAATAACTCTTACAGGATGACCAGTATAATTTCCTGTTGATACAGTTGATCTATCTTTAGCTTTTAAAATAGCATTTTTATAATTTTCATGGATAGTACATTCATTAGCAGTTAAGAATCTAGTTCCTACTTGAATTCCACTTGCCCCTAATGATAGAGCTGCTAAGAATTGTTTTCCTCCAGCTATTCCTCCAGCTGCAATTACAGGAATTTTTACACTTGCTACAACTTGAGGTACAAGAGCCATAGTTGTTATACTTCCTATGTGTCCTCCACCTTCCATTCCTTCAGCTATTACAGCATCTGCTCCTATTCTTTCCATTCTTTTTGCTAATGCTACTGAAGCTACAACTGGTAGAACTTTTATTCCTGCTGCTTTAAGTTTTTCCATATATGGTCCAGGGTTTCCTGCTCCTGTAGTTACTACTTGAACTTTTTCCTCTATACAAACATCTATTTGTTTTTCAACATCAGGCATCATTAACATAAGATTAACACCAAAAGGGTTAGAAGTTATCTCTTTAGCTTTTCTTATCTCTTGTCTTAAAATATCAACTGGCATTCCTCCACCAGCTATAATTCCAAGTCCTCCCTCTTTAGAAACATGTCCAGCTAGATTTCCATTAGCTATCCACGCCATAGCTCCTTGTATAATTGGATATTTAATTCCAAGTAATTTACAGATTTCGTTATTAATCATAAATCCTCCTAAAAATAAAAAATTATTCTTTGAAAACTTTTTTGAATCTATCGAAAATTTCTTTTACTGAAAGAACTTCATTTATCTTCCAAGCATCTCTTCCAGCAAAGAATATTCCTTCCTCATAATTACCATCATGGGCTTTTACTAATCTTTCATTTACACAAAACTTAAATGTACATTTCTTTAAACATCTTACACATTTTTTAGGTGCTTCTGTTGCTTCATTTAAAACTTTTTTTACATATGGTGATACTATTGCATTAGCTGGGAAACCTGCTGAACTTATTATCTCAACTATATCTCCCTCTTTTGCATTTATATACATTTGCTTAAAGAAATCATCTACTTCACACTCTTTAGAAGCGATAAATCTACTTCCCATTTGTACTCCATCTGCTCCTAAACTTACCATTCTAGCTGCATCTTCTGGAGTTATTACTCCTCCAGCACCAAAAACAGGAATTGAAATATTTTTAGTTATCTCTTCTATTATATCCCATGAATCTTTATCAGTTCCTAAGTGTCCACCAGCATTTCCACCTTCTACTACAATTGCATCTGCTCCTAATTTTTGAGAGATTTTAGCTAATTTTAAAGATGAAACTACTGGTATTACTTTTACTCCAGTTCCTTTTACTACTTCAAAAATATCTCTTGAGAACCCTGCTCCAAAAATAATAACATCTATTCCAGCCTCTATTGAAGCTTGAACTAAATCCATAAAGTTAGTTGTAGCATACATTATATTTACACCTAATGCTCCACCTTTATTAACTATCATTTTTTTAGCTTTTGCTATCTCTTCTTTTAATTCATCTATTGAAAGTGCTGTTCCTGCTATAACCCCTATTCCACCTTCATTTGCTACTGCTGCTGCAAGTTTAGCCATTGAAGCTCTTATAGCCATACCACCTTGTATTATTGGATTATCTATTTTTAAATCCCCTATTGTTAACATTTATATACCTCCACTAAAATAATTATCACAAATTATAACATGTGTAATTTTATTAGTAAAGGATAAAATAACAAGTGTTTTTTATAATTGCTTTACCCTTAGATCTTTTCTTACTTTAAGGAATGTTTCTAATTTTTCAACACTACTATTTATTATGTTGCTTTCTGGAAAATTTATGTCATTTAATAAACTGATAGCCTCATCAAATTCTCCAATATCATATGAAATATGTGAATCTGTTCCTAAAGATATTAAGCAATCATATTTCTTACATAACTCTGCTATTTTTTTACAATTTGGTTTTGAACCTTTTCTGGATCCTTTTAAAGATGAGTTATTTATTTCAAGAGCCACATTTGATTCTTTAGCTGCTTTTACAATCTCCTCATAGTGAAGAGGAAATTGAGGATTTCCTAGATGAACCATTATATCTATTTTTTGACTTTTTATCATATTGATTACTGCTCTTGTATTTTTTTCAATATCTGAAATATCCCCATAATTTTCTACTGGGTGTAATCCACATAATAAAATATCCATAGTATCATAAACTCTTTGATTTATATCAAAATTTCCATATTCATCTAACACATTAGTTTCTACACCTTTTAATACTCTAACTCCTTCAATATATTCTGGAATTACCCTCATATTAACTAAACTCCACCAATGAGGTGAATCAGGCAAAGCTGGACCATGATTTGTTATTGCTATAACTTTCATTCCCTTTTCTTTAGCTCTATTTACGTTTTCTTCCAATGTGCTATATGCATGAGGACTTGTATTTGTATGTATATGTAGATCAATTAAGTACTTTCCCATATTTTTCACTTCCCTTCGACATATTATATCATATTCTTAATATAGTGCAAAATAATTACACTTGTTATATTTATTTTTTATTAACTTCCCAAAAAATAAAAAAA
>Elaine_p2__coassemble_475_pt1 | contig 35926 bp, 37 predicted proteins | sample Elaine_p2__metabat2_high_PE_004 | metagenome-assembled genome bin Elaine_p2 | reverse complement strand
CCGCTGTTGAAACTGCCTCTATATTTCCAGTCAAAGTTCCAACTATTATCCCTATAACTATCATCCCGCACCAAATAAAATTTATCATATTTTGCCCCCTTAAAAATAAATATTTCTATAATTCATTATATAACTCACTATTTGAAAAAATGAAAATATTTTTTTTATATATGGTTTATATGTTGTTAATATATAAAAAAATTATTATTTATTATTTTTATATAGTTTAGCTATATAATTAATTATCAATAAAATAAAAAAAATCACAGCCTGGACTCCAAACTGTGATAAAATTTGTATAAAAATATATTTTAATTCACAGATAGCACTCCATTGAAAATTCAATGACAGTAGTATAAATATTTTCCATACTACCAACAAAAAGATTTAGCACTCTTTTTATTTCGGCAAAATTCCCTTTCAAAATAGATCTACACTCGCTAAGTTCCCTATTTTTACTAATGTTTTTTGCGCCTCTATCATCATATAATTTGTACGTTCGATTATACTTTACTAAATATAAAAAGTAAAATATAATAAATATATTATTTTCATTGTTTTAAAACATTTTTTTGATTTTATCTATTTCTAATGTGCACTAATAATTTTATTAGTTTTTTATCTGTATTTTTTTCTATTTTAAAACAACAGTATAAATTTTTTATTCAAAAAATAAAAACTACATTTGCCATCTTTGAACATTAGATTTCAAATGTAGTTTTCTTTTTATTTTAATTTTTCTTGAACTTTTTTACTAGGTATAAATTTAACTGTTTTCTTTGGATATATTTCCATTCTTTCTCTTGTTGCTGGATTGCTAATAACTCTAGGTTTTCTTTCTAAAACTGAGAAACTTCCAACATTAAGAAATTTTACTGTTTCTCCTTTTTCTAATAATTCAGTTACAGTTTCTAAAAAAACTTCAACATCTTTGCTTGCTTCTTGTTTATACATTTTTTTCTCTGATAATTTAGAATATAAATTTATAAAACTTTTTTTGTCCATTATTCATCTACCTCTACTTCATTAGCTACAACTTCATGATTAATAATTGCTAAAAGTTCTTTACCTGCTTTAAATTTTAATTTTGTTCCTGCTGGGATCTTAGTAAGTTTTTTTGTTCTTAATTCAACAATATCTCTTTCTCTAACTTCTTTTATAGAAAAGCTTCCCCAACCTTTAATTTTAACCTTTTGATCTTCTTCTAATGCAGCAAACATTGTTTCCCAAAATAAATCAACTTTTTCTTTAGCTTCTTTAGTTGAGTTTAAACCTCTTTTTTCCATATAATATTTTAAAAATTCTTTTTCTCCCATATTAATCTCCCTTATTTAAAATTAATTACTTTTATAGCACTATCATTTCTCAAAATTATAGGTTTTTATTTTTTTATCATTCTTTTTGATAGTTTATTTTAACTTTTTAAAACTGTTCTGTCAATAAAAAATATCTTTTATCTTCATTTATAAACGAATATTATTTTTTATTTTACATTTATAGAGTATCTAATTTATAAAGAATCTAGATATTCTTTTAATGTGTCAATATTATCTTCTATCTCATCTTTTAAAAGTTCTGCAAATTTCTCTCCATGAGGTGTAGTTTCTACCTCTCTATTGCTTATTAATTCAATTTTTAACTCTTCACTTTGATTATTTAAAGGGAAAATATAGATTTTTTCATCTTTCGATACTTTTTTATTATATTCTAAAACCTTATTTAATATCATTGTTGGACATGCTACTGCTGCCAAATTTGCTGTACATAGAGCAATTTGAGTGTCATAATCACCTGTATAATAGAGATTATTTAATTCTATTCCACTTTTTTCTGTATAATAGTTTACAAGTTCATTTAGAGTACTTCCCTCAAAATTTCCTACAAAAGGAATATCTTTCAGCTGTGAAAAATTCAATCCTTTTCTCATATTTCTTATAGTTTCTTCATCTAATGAAAAATATTTTTCTACCATTTTTGCTGAAAGTAAAATATGAAGTTTATCAGTTCCCAATGCCACTGTTCTAAATTGAGGATTTGTATGAGTATTAACTCCTACAAACATATCTATACTTCCTTTTAAAAGCATCTGCTCTAACTCTCTTGTTTCATGTCTAACAAAAGAAATTATCACATTTGGATATAATTTATGATAAATTGGAAGTAACTTTGGTAAAAGAATATTTATTCTTGTTGCATTTATTCCTATCACAAGTTTTTCTATTCTATTTTCCTTTATATTTTCAAGTTGTAGTTTTAACTTTTCCTCTAAATTCTCCATCTCTTTAACAACTTTTAACATAACTTTTCCCTCTTGTGTTAAAGATAAACGAGGTCTTCTTTTAAAGAGAACAACACCATATTCATCTTCTAGACGCTTTATATGATCACTTACACATTGCTGAGTAACAAAAGAACGTGCTGCTGCTTTACTTATACTCATCTCTTCTGCTACAACCAGAAACATTTTTAAACTTGGTGTCATTCATATACCCCCTATATTATATTTTTTCTTATAATATATCATAAAGATTTTTCTTATACAAGTTTATACTTGTAATCACATATATAAAAAACTGTTTTACTTTTTTACAATATTCTAATATAATACATTTATACAGAAGAAAGAGAAAAAATAAAAACACAATCCTCTACTTAGAAAACTTTTTTCAGTACATATTTTAATTATATGTTTCACTTTAAAATAAATCTGGAGGAGTACTATGAGTAATAAAACTGTAGAAAAAAGTAATCTTGATATAATTGAAAATATCAGTAAAAAAATAATGAAAGATAATGTTGATTTTAAAGTTGATAAAAACTTAGAAAACAATGATTTAACTAATTTAGATATAATTGAAAAATTCTGTGATAAGAAATTATCAAAATAATTAATTAGCCTCAAAAACGTTTTAATTTCATATAATGAGAAAGCCTGTGTCCCTAAACGCAGGTTTTTTCTTTATTTCTTGACAAATTCTGCTTAAATATTTTATAATATTTTCAGATCTCTTTGCACTGCACAATATTCTTAAATTAAGAATAAATATCTACAGTACAATCTGACAGGAGATAGATTTAAAATCTATTCCGGGCTGTATACAGCAGCAGATGAATTTTGAATTTCAAACATCTGTGGGACAGAAAAAGTTCCATAGGTGTTTTTTTTATAAAATCTTAAAGGAGGAAAAAATGAAAAATTCTTCAAATGAACAAATTGCTATGAAAGTTTCTGCTGTTTCTATTTTATGGAATGTTATCCTTTCATTTTTCAAACTTTTTGCTGGTATCTTTGCTCATTCTGGAGCTATGATATCAGATGCTATTCACTCAGCTTCTGATGTTTTAAGTACTTTTATTGTTATTATAGGTGTAAAAATTGCCAACAGAGAATCTGACGATTCACACCCTTATGGACATGAGAGAATGGAGTGTGTAGCTGCTATTATACTTGCTGTTATTCTATTCATTACAGGGCTTGGTATTGGTTATAAAGGGATTCTTATAATTATGGGTGGAGATTATAGCCACCTTACTGTGCCTGGACTTCTTGCACTAATTGCAGCTGTTATATCTATTCTTATTAAAGAGGGAATGTTTTGGTATACAAGATCTGCTGCTAAAAAAATTGATTCTGGGGCTTTAATGGCTGATGCTTGGCACCATCGTTCAGATGCTTTATCATCTGTAGGAAGTTTTGCTGGTATTCTTGGAGCTAGAATGGGATATCCTATACTTGACCCTATTGCTAGTGTTATTATTTGTGGATTTATCTTAAAAGCTGCCTTTGAAATTTTTATGGATTCTATCAATAAGATGACTGATGCTGCTTGTGATGAAGAAGTTATAAAGGAAATTAAAAATATAATTTTAAATCAAAAGGGAGTCATTAAAATAGATCAATTAAAAACAAGACTTTTTGGGGATAAAATATATGTAGATGTTGAAATTCAAGTAAATGGAGATATCTCTTTAAGAGAGGCTCATGATATTGCTCATAATGTCCATGATTCTATTGAAAAGTACATACCTAAAGTAAAACATTGTATGGTTCATGTAAATCCTGAAGAAGATAAAAAAAATGGGGAACTCAATTAACGAGTTTCCCATAAGCTTTTTTTGGCATTTTCAGATAATTTAAATCTTACATCTTTTCTTGGATATATTATCTTTGGCTCTTTAGTAACTGGATCAGCTATTCTTCTAGGTTTTTTATCTAAAATTTCAAAAGTTCCTCTATTCATAAACTTTACCTTATTATCTCTTATTACAGCCTCTGATATTGTTTCTAAAAAACACTCTATCTCCTTTATGGCCTCATTTACCGAGATCTTTTCATCAAAATTTTTTTGATATAATTTTCCAAACCCTCTTTTATTCATCTATATCCCTCTTTCCATTTATTTCATCTCTAAATTTTAACCCTGTTTTAAATTTTAATTTCTTCTTAGGTTGAGTATAAGAAAGTCCACCTTTTGGAGATACTACCTTTCTTGCAGCTACATCTTTTACTTCAAAGACTCCCCAATCCTTAAACTTTAATTCTTTTTCTAACTCCAAAGCTTCAAAAAAAGTATCCCAAAAAATATCCATTCTCTTTTTAGCTTCATTTAAATTTTTTAGTCCTCTTTTTTCTTTATAGAGTTTTAAAAATTCTATCTCTTTCATATTAGTCACCTCTCTAATTTCTTAAATACATTGTTCTAAAAGAATTTCTATTTTCTTTTTTTATTTTTAAAATTTTTTTCTTTTTTCTATTTCTTTTTATTTTTGCTTTTTTTTGTTCTTTACCTTATAATATAACATGGAGAAATTCAATATTTTTTTACTTAAGGAGGAATTTTTAGTGTCTTTTAATTTATTAATTATTTTACTTATATTTACTTTAATTTTTAGTTTAGCCTTTTATTTTATTCTTACTAAAGCCACAATAAAACTTTATATAAAAGATAGATCTCTAATAATAGCACCTGATTCTTTACTTCAATGGTTTGATAAAAATCCTCTTAGAAATATAAAATTATTTTATTTGATATTTGATCTTATCTGTACTGCTTTAACTTTATTTTTAATCTTTACTCTTTATTTTGAATAGAATGGGGGATACTATGAATATTTCTCTATTAGATATAAAAGATCATGTAAAAAAATATGCTGGAGCTATATCTAGCCTTATAAACGTTGATGTAGGTGTTGTAGATAAAAATATGGTAAGAGTCACTGGAACAGGATTATACAAGAATATAGAAGGTGTATCAGCTCTAGGAAGTGTATATAAAAATACTCTCCTAACTGGAAAAACTAATATTATTGAAAATCCCCGTTACCATGCTCTGTGTAGTGAATGTTTAGATAAAAATAGATGTTGTGAAAAGCTTGAAATTGCTACTCCTATATATTGTAATGATGAGATAGTTGGAGTTATTGGACTTGTTTGCTTCAATGATGAGCAAAAAGAAAAAATTCTCAATGATATCGATGCTTATCTAAATTTAACAAAACAGATTGCTGAGTTTATTGGAATTAAATTTTATGAATATCAAGAAAATTTGATGCAAAAAGATAGAGAATTAACTTTAAATACTATTATTGATAATATGAGTAAAGGGGTAATAATAAGTGATTGCAACAATAAAATCACTAGAATAAATAGTATAGCTTCTAGAAAGTTAAATATAAACTCAAATATTCTAGGGCAATCTATGGAGCTTATTAGCCAAAATGATTTTTTAATGAATGAGGAAATTTTTACTCTAAAAATTAACAATAATGAATATAATGTTGCTGGAAAAGTCATTCCTTTAAAATCTTTTAATAAGATAAAAAGTAATGCTTTTATCTTTGAAGATGTAAAAAAAATCAGTAAAAATATAGTAGAATTTACAGGAAATAACAATATTATAACCCTTGATAATATAATAGGATGTTCTAATACTACTAAAACTTTAAAAGAAGATATTAAAAAAATTGCTACTACTAATTCAACTGTATTGATTACTGGGGAAAGTGGAACTGGAAAAGAGTTAGTTGCCCGTTCTCTTCATTCTCAAGGGGATAGAAGAGATAAGCCTTTTGTTGTTATCAACTGTTCAGCTATTCCTGATACTCTGTTAGAGAGTGAACTTTTTGGATATGTAAAGGGTGCTTTTACTGGAGCTAACCAAAATGGACGTATAGGAAAATTTGAACTTGCTAATAGCGGGGTTATCTTTCTTGATGAGATAGGAGATATGCCTCTATATTTACAAGCAAAAATTTTAAGAGTTATACAGGAGAAAAAAATAGAGAGAATTGGATCTAACAAAAGTATAGATTTAGATATTAAAATAATTGCTGCTACAAATGTTGATTTGGAGAAAAAAATAACAGAACAGAAATTTAGAAGAGATCTATATTATAGATTAAATGTAATTCCAATTAAACTTCTTCCTTTAAGAGAGAGAAAAGAGGATATTATTCCAATAGTTAACAACTTAATAAAAAAATATAATATTCTTTCATCTAAATATGTTCACTCTTTTGATGAAAATGTAAAAAATGCTCTACTAAATTATGATTGGCCTGGAAATGTGAGAGAGCTTGAAAATGTTATTGAGCTTATGATTAATATGTGTGAAAATAACGATGTTTTAACTGCTGATCTTCTCCCTGATAATATTTTAAATCAAGTTCCTAGTTCTAAATCTTTCTTTAAAAATTTAGATTTAAAACTGGATAATAATGAACTTGAGGATTTTGAAAAAATTGAAAAAGAGTATATAGAAAAAGCTCTTCTTAAATATGGTGAAGATACTGAAGGAAAGAAACTAATAGCTAAAAAAATGAATATAGGACTTACAACTCTATATAGAAAGATGAAGAGATTTAATATTAAAACTTCTACTGGTGAAACTTACTTGTAAATAGTAAAAGCTATTATAAAGCAATAATTGCTCTATAATAGCTTTTTTCTATTCTCCCATTATTCCTGTCAATGCTATACCTAAAGGTGTTACAAGTAGTGGCTTATAAGTTTTTATTACTTTTTTCTTTAATTCTTTTTGGAAAACTGCTTCAAACTCACTAAAAGTACAAGCCCCTCCAACTACATAAACCTCATCAACATCATAATCTTTTAAAAATCTTTTTACTATTGCAGCCATTTTTTCTACAACTGGTCTAACTATTTGGAAAACCTCTTTCTCTCTACTTTTATCTTTCTTTATCTTTTCAGCTTCATCAAAAGATACCCCATAGTTTCCTGCAATAACTAAAGACATATGAGTTCCACCTGTTGGTTCATCAGCTGTAAATATAACCTTTCCATCTTTTAAAATACTTATTCCTGTTGTTCCCCCTCCAACGTCAACAACTGCTCCATCTTTTATTTTTAAAACATGAGCTGCTGCTGAAGGTTCATCAACTACTTTTACAACATCTATATCAGCTGATTCTATAACATTTACTATTGCCTTTACACTTCCACTTTCCACTCCAGGTGGTATAGCTGTAAACCCTTTTGTTATCTCTATTCCTAACTCTTCTTCAAGTTTCTCTTTCATTCCTCTTACAATATCAATAGCCCCTCTAAAATCAACTACAATTCCATCTTTAACTACTGATGATTGATAAGTTGCTCCACCAATTGGATTTCCCTCTTTATCTACTATACTCATTACTATATTGGCAGTTCCTAAGTCAACTCCCACATAGTACTCCTCTTTATCAAAATCTAAAACTGGATTTTCTATTGTTTCATCAAATCTTTTTATATATTCATTTACTTTTTCTAAGTCCATCTTTTCAGCCCCTTTTAATTATAAATGAAAATTACTTAAAAAATCTTCATTTGGTGAATTTATATTTGTTGCAGCTATAAGCTCTTTAATTTTTAAATTTTGTACTTTTACAACTGTATTTTTTACTGCTGAAGTATCCCCTTCAAATAAAACTACTCCCTTGTTACACATTCCTATACCTATCTTTATTGTTAAAACCTCCACTGGACTTTCATCTTCTATAAAGTCAGCAATTTCTATTGCTTGAACTGTATTAGAAAACTCTAACATTCCTAAACTTCTTACTCTCTCTGGGAATTTTATTGTTTTATTTAATTTTTTTACAAGATCTGCATCTACTCCACTTACAAGTCTTTCAGTGATATATTTATACTCCTCTTGCTCTTTTAAATAGACAATATGCCTTCTTAGACTCTCAATTTCCCCTTGATTTCCACTACATATTATCATATATCTACCTGGGCAGAGAAGTTTTGATACTTCTATATCTACATTAAAATTTTTAGTTATCTCATCAAAAACTAAAAATCCTGTACTTATATTTTTAAATTCTAATAAAACAAGTGATTTTTTCATCTTCTCCTCCCTTCTTAATACCAGTATATATAATTTCAAAACTTTTTTAAAATTGTATATACTGGTATTTTTTAATATAGGTGACTTTAAAAAAAGTCACCTATACTAAAATACTTTTATTTTATAGACAAAGCTCCAACTAGAACGCATCTTCTATTTCTTGCAAAGCTTCTTGCAGAAGTTAATCCTTCTCCTGTAGGTCCTGCTATTGTAAATGTAGTATGTCCTTCTCCACCTACTCCGATTCCTGCATATGAAGGTCCATTTTTTACAAGAATTGTTGTTTCCATTTCTCTTGCATATTTGCTAAGAATATCTATATTTTTAGAATGGATCATAGCTGTATGTCTTAATCCATGTTCTAATTCTTTAGAAACTTCTATTCCTTCTAGAGCATTTTTTACTCTAACTACTGGTAATATTGGCATTAATAATTCTTTTTGTGCAAATGGATGATCTTTTGTAGTTTCAGCTAATATAACTTTAATTTCATCTCCAACTTGAATTCCTAAGTCTTTTAAGATAACTTTTGCATCTCTTCCAACATAAGATCTATTAGGTGATCCATTTGTTAATACCATTCCTACAAGTTTTTCTATAAGTGCTTCATCTTTTAATAGATAAGCTCCATTTTTTTGCATTTCAAATATTAGATAGTCAGCTATTGAATCAACAGCTACAACTTCTTTTTCTGCTATACATGGAAGGTTATTGTCAAAACTACATCCTGCAATAATATCCTTAGCAGCTTTTTCAATATCAGCTGTTTCATCAACTAATACTGGTGGGTTTCCTGCTCCTGCTCCAATAGCTTTTTTACCACTAGACATTACACTTTTTACAACCCCTGGTCCTCCAGTTGCAACTAACATTTTTATATTTGGATTTTCCATCATTTTATTTGTATTTTCAATACTTGGTTCATCTATTGTAACTACAAGGTTTTCTGGTCCTCCAGCTTTTCTTACAGCTTCATTAATAAGTTCAACTGTTCTTATTGAAGTTCTTTTTGCTCCTGGATGTGGTGCAAAAACAATAGCATTTCCTGCTGCTATCATTCCAATAGAGTTACAAATAATAGTTTCACTAGGGTTTGTAGATGGAGTTATAGCTCCTATTACTCCATATGGAGAAAGTTCCATAACAGTAAGTCCATCATCTCCACTATAAGCAAAAGCTTTTAGATCTTCTACTCCTGGAGTTTTAGCTATTGTAACTTCATGTTTTAATTTTTTATCAGCTACTCTTCCCATTCCAGTTTCACTTACACCAAGTTCAGCTAATTCTAAAGTATAATCTTTTAAAGTTTCTCTTATAGAATTAACTATTCTTTCTCTTAATTCAAGTCTTGATGCAAAAAGAGTTGCTTGAGCTTTTTTAGCTGCTGCTATTGCTTCATCCATAGAGTGGAATACTCCATTTTTAGCTTCACAACAACCACAAGCTTCCTCTTTATTTTCAACTTTTTTTAATTCTTTCATTAGCATAGCAACTATAGCTTCCATGTTATTAGTATCTAAATTCATTTTCTTTCCTCCTGCTATTCAGCTTCAAAAGCTTCAACACAAGCTTTTGCTACTGTCATATCCTCTTCAACTGTTCCTCCGCTAACACCTACAGCTCCAACTATCTCTCCATCTCTCTTTAATAGACAACCTCCTCCAAACACTACATATTTTGAGTCAGCTTGTAATCCATATAAAGATCCTCCTGGCTGAACTAATTCTGCCAATACTGATGTTTCAATCTTCAAAGCTGCTGCAGTATAAGCTTTTTTCTTAGCTATCTCTACACTTGCAAGAAGAGCATTATCCATTTTTTCCTCTAATATTAGATTTCCCTCATTATTCACAACAGTAAGTACAAAATCTAAATTTAACTCTTTAGCTTTTTTCTCTCCGGCTAAAACTATTTTTTTAGCCTCTTCTAAAGTTAATTTTTTCTTTTTCTCTTCAACAGTTAATTTTTCCATTAAAGTTTTTGAAATATGTTTTACAGCTACTTCATCTTCTACAACTCTTGATAAAACAAAAAGTATATCTGAAACTCTATTTACATATTTTAAAATCTCTGGTTGTAAATTTTCCTGTTCATTGAGAGCAATTATTCTTCTTTCACTTCTTCTTACAACAGTTCTAGCTACATGAAGCACAGCTGACTGAATATCTTCTCCTGGTATAAGAAATTTATACAATGGAAGAAGTTGTTTTGAATAATTATCAATATATTTTTCTAAGATCTCTATATCTGAGATCTCTATCTTTTCTTTTAACTTATTTATACCATTAGCATCACTTGCTAAGTAAGCTGCAACTACTAGGAATTTCTCTTGTATCATATATAAAATATCTTTTATCTCTTTATTTTCCACAAAAGCTCTTGCTACTCCTATAAAAGCTGCTGCTTCATCTATACTTCCATAGGCATCTACCTTTAAACTACTCTTTGATATTCTACTTCCACCAAAAAGTCCAGTTTCTCCAGCATCTCCCTTTCTAGTATAAACTTTCATTAAATTGGTATAGACCTCTTTCAATTTCTATCACCACCTAGCTTTGCTCTATAGTATCTATTATTGCAACAATAGCAGAATCAATTGGAACTTTTCTATCTTCTCCAAAAGCATACATAGATACACTTCCCTCAGTTACTAAAACTTGATCTCCTATCCCTGCTCCAACACTATCTATGCTGACTAATTCTTTTCCTGAAATTTGTCCATTCATATCAATAGGAGCAACAATAAGAATTTTTTTTCCATTTAATCCTTCATCTTTTGTCGTAGATACTATTTTTCCAACTACTTTTGCTAAAAACATATAACCAACTCCTGATTATTCAGCTATTTCAAAAACAATACCATTGTTTTCTGCTTTTTCTTTTGCTAATGTTGTAACAATACTATTTTTTGATATTATGATTCTCTTATTTTGAAAATCAAAGATATCATCAGCAGTGATTATCTTTTTCTCTTTTAAAGAGTATACATCTTTAAATCTTCTATTCATAATATAGTCAGATAATTCATTGCTCTTTACAAAAATTATTCCATAACTTCTTAATTTTTCTATATTAAAGTTAATTTGGTTTCCATAAGCTGTTTTACTATCTGCTATACATGAATCATACACTGCAATTATCTCTTTTTGAGCTAATAATGCTTTTGAAACAAGATAAGTTGCTGCATTATCTCTAATTCCAACAGCAATTTTTGCACAGCTGTTTTTTGTTAATAATGGAAGAATTATTAGATCATTATCTTGTAAAAACTTTCCACTATTTTCAATAGTAAAGTCTGATACAACCTTAAAATTTGAAAATCTTTCTTCACCTACAACTGATTTTCCTGCTTCTGAAAAAACAACTTCTAAATCATACTCTTTAGAAATTTTATTTAGTTCTAGCATAACCTGTTCTAGGTTTCCATTCCCTCCATTGATTATAACCAAACCTCTATTTTTTTCCCTTTTAGTAGGTGTTTCTTGCTCCTCCAATCTTTTTAAGACCTCTTGAACAATATAATCCACCATTTTATCAAAGTCCATTTTTCACCCCTCACAGGGTTTTTTATATAGAAAGGAGTTTAAAAAAACTCCTTTCTCAATTAATCCCTTATTATTTTTACAAAGTCATTATTTTTTAATCCAGCAGCATTAGCTTCGTCCATATCTAAATGAATTTCTTTAGCCATATTGCTACCTACTCTCATCAATACGTTATAGAAAACTGTTTTTCTTTCTCCAGAAGTTTCCACTTTCACTAGATCTCCATCTTTATAACCTCTAATATCAGCTATAAATTTAGGCATGTGAATGTGTCTACCTGCTACTATAACTCCTTTATCTTTAACAACTTCACCTTTTGGGCCAATTATTTTTATTCCAGGAGTTCCTTCTAATTTTCCTGATTCTCTAACTGGAGGTTTTACCCCTAATTTAAAGCTATCACTTATTGAAATTTCAACTTGTGTTTCTTTTCTAACTGGTCCAAGAACTCTTACACCTTCAAACTTACCTTTTGGGCCAACTATTGTAACTTTTTCTTCAGCTGCATATTGTCCAGGTTGTTTCATATCTTTCATTCTTGTTAAAGTATGACCAGCTCCAAATAATATCTCAAGGTCATCTTGAGAAAGGTGTATGTGTCTATTAGATACTCCAACGACCACATCATCAGATATTATCTCTTGTAACACCTCTCTCAAAATGTTTTCCATAGATTTCATCTTAACTCACAACTATTTAACTAATTTTGGTAATAATTTTTCTGTATCAGCATGTGGTCTAGGAATTACATGGATAGATTTAACTTCTCCAACTCTTTCTGCTGCTGCTGCTCCTGCATCAACTGCTGCTTTAACTGCTCCAACGTCTCCTCTTACCATTACTGTAACTAGTCCTGATCCTATTTTTTCATATCCTACTAATTCTACGTTAGCTGATTTAGTCATAGCGTCTGCTGCTTCAATTGCTCCTACAAGTCCTTTAGTTTCTATTAATCCTAATGCGTTTCCCATTTTTATTCCTCCTCAATTTTTTTAGTTGTTGTTCTTGTTCTTCTTGTTCTTGCTCTTGTTGATCTAGTTTTCTGAGTTGTTATTTTTTTTTTATAGAATCAGCATCTTCAGATACCTCTTCTACTGGTTTTTCTTCTACTTTTTCAATTACTTCTGGTGCTTTTTCTTCAACTACTGGAGCTGTTTCCTCTTCTGGTACTAGTTCTTCAACTTCTACCATTTTGGCTACTTCTTCAGATGGTCTTGCAATTACTAAATGACTAACTACTGTTGTCAATCTTTCTGCTGCCATTACTGCTGCATCAACTGCAGCTTTTACTGCTGAAACTTCACCTTCGATTTTAACAGTTACCATTCCACCACCTTTTGTAAGTTCATAATCTATGACTCTTACATTAGCAGCTTTTACTGCTGTATCAGCAGCTTCTATAGCACCAACTAATCCTACTACTTCTATCAATCCAAGTGAACTTATCATCATCTTCCTCCTGTCATCTCTGGGATAATAAATGGATTTCCTTTTATGAGTCTGGCTCCATTTACCCCCACAGCTCTAAGGATACTCACATCACTATCTACATTGTATTTAAATAATGGTTTGTCTTTTTCTAGTTTTTCTTGATATAGAGTTACCTCTTTTTCACTAATACCTATTCCAACTCCCAATTTTGATTCTTTAGAAGCTTCATATCCTAAGATATTTGCATCATTTTCATTACTAGGAACTAAAATATATGGTATTTCTTCCTCTTCAATTCCCCAGAGGATGTTACTTAATTTTTCATTTATTTCTATTTTAGAGCTATAAAAAATGTTGATTCCAACCTTTTCCTTTTTAGCTATATTTCTTCTTAACTCCTCTACCATGACTATTCCTCCTCATAAGACAAGGCTAGTCCAGTAGCAACTGCATTTCTTGGTCCTTCTACTCCTCTGATATTTCCTCTTCCTGCTACTACTCCATAATATGAAAGTTTTTCTGTAACCATTTGAGGAATTTCAAAGTCTAAAGCTGAACCTCCAACTAGAACTACATGATCTATATCTCTTATATTTCCACTTGGGGTAACTTTTTTCAAAGCTCTTACTGCATTTACTACAAATACCTTTTCTTTTGCATCTCTTCTTACACTTTTTATCTTTTCAATAGTTTCATCTATATCTAGAGGAATCATTTGTCCCTCTTTTAAGATTACTACTCTTGCAAAAACTCTTGGATCAAGTGGTTCTTCAAAGAATTGAACACTTCCATCTTCGTGTCTTATATTGAAAAGGCTTTCTACTTTTGCTAGAGGATATTTTTTAATATCTTCTGCTAAATCGAAATTATCTATTCCAAGCTCTTTATCTATCAACATTGTTACCATGTTTCCTGCCCCTGCTAAGTGACAAGAAAGAATTTTTCCATCTCTAGTTATAACTGAAGCATCTGTTGATCCTGCTCCCATATCTATAATTGCCAAAGGTTTGTTTGTTCCTGGAGTTGTTAGAGCACCAAGAATAGCCATCTCTGCTTCTACTCCTCCTACAACAACTTTCTTTTGCATCTTTTCTTGAAGATCAGAAGCTATCATCTGCATTTGCAATCTATCAGCTTTTACCATAGCAGCTAATCCTATAGCATTTTCCATAGAAAATTCTTCAGCTATACCACCTTTTACTTTTTTAGGTACAAAAGTATTTACTGCAAGTAGATCTTGAATTTTTATGTTTTTAGGATCTTGTTCTGTAAGTTGTGCCATTACAATTCTTACTTTTTCAAGCATTCCTCCAGCATTAGTTCCTGTTTCTCCCCAAATATCTACTACTGGGAAACAAGTTTCTAAAGCTTCCATAATCACTTCAGCACCTTTATCTACTTCAATTTCTCTATTCTTTGCCATACCTGCTATATGAATTTTACCAGCTGGTATTACTCTTGATTTTACATCTCCTTTAGGAGTTTTTATTACTACTGCTGATCTATTTCCAATTAATGCCCTAGAAATAGGTACTATCATTTTTGTCTCTTCAGAAGTTAGCTTGAATAAAGTAGCTATTCCATATGGATTTGATAGCATAGAGATAACCTTTCCCTTTTCGGCTACCTCTAATGCTGTCAACATATTTACTGGGATTTTTTCAAAGTGCAATACTTCATCAACTATTGGTATCTTCTTATTCAGTCTATTATTTATTAGAACTGCATCATCTTTTTGAACTACTGCTCCTCTTATATCTACCCCTTTAGCTGTCATATCATTAATTTTTCTAGCTGCATCCTGAAAATCTATATGTTTTGGTATAAGAGCGATTACCTCTTTTCCTGATAGTTTCTCATCTATATTGTCTAACAGAACAGATATCCCTACTCCTATTCCTGCTCCCCCTGGAGTAGTAGGATTATGACCTATCATTGTAGATTCAGTTATTATAGTTTCTGTTATAGTTTCCATAGCAACGTCACCTATAACAGGAGCTGCTTCATTTATTCTTACTAAAGACAGATCTTTCATATCTCTTCCTGCAGCATTAAAGGCTTTTTGTAAAGAAGCAAATACACCTTTTACATTCTCTTTTGTTCCTTTAATCCCTGTAGTTTTTACTATTCCACTACTCAAGATATTTATCTCTTTACCATTTACTTCAGCAAGAGTACTTTCAGTTGTTGCATTTCCTATATCTATTCCTACAATAAGCTTCATTTTTCCTCCTAACAGGGAAAGATTAGTCTTTTCTTAATCTGTCTCTTTTTTCATATAATTCTGCTGCTTCTCTTATAAATTGAGCATTTATAGAAGCATGATATTTAGTTTCAAGTTCATCTGCTATTGCAAATAACTCTTCTTTAGTTGATCTATATGGTCTTAAAGCATTGTATATTTCAAGAATTCTTGTATCTGGAACTGCTATAAGTTCAGAAGCTCTTCTTAAGTTTCTTGCGAAAGAGTGTCTATTTACACTTTCAGCTACTTGAGCTTGCATTTCTAGTGTTTCAGGAGCTATTCTACAGTCAGCTGCTCCTACTGTTCCGTTCATTACATTTTCCATTGTAAATTCTTCAAGTTTTTTTCCTGTTGCAGATCTAACTACGTCAGCTTTCTTTTGGCTTAAAGGATAATCCTTACTAGTAGTTTCTCCACAGCTAGTTTTTGTTACTGTATTTGAATTGCTTTCACCTTTTGCCATAGAAAGCATTACTTCTCTTATCATTTTTTCTAGTAATTGTTGGTCCAAATTAATTCACCACCTTAATTATTTTTATTTAAAAATAGGATTTAATTCTACTGGTTTTGCATTTACTACAACATGTTCAGTTTCTTTTATGTGTAATAGTGCTGCAATAGCTTGATATTTAGGTCTTGCCATTTGGTCGTTCATTTGAGGAACTGGTTTTGGAGTTTCTCCTTTTGCATATTTAGCAGCATTTTTTCCTATCATTCTGTAATGCTCTCTTTCTAGTAATGGAGCTTGAGGGAATAACTCAAGGTTAGTTAATGGGAATAGATCTTTTTGGTGAATAACTGTTGTACCTTTAGATTGAATTCCTATTCCTATTCCTGATCCACTTAATTTTGCTCCATCATTTGCAAGGATTGAAACGTCTGAAGTTCTTAAAATTCTTACTACTCTTGGAGTTAATCCTTCTTCTTCTATACCTGCCATAAGTTCTCTTAAAACATCTGCATGAGGTATATGAGTAATAGTTTCAGTTTGATATTTTCCGAAAGCAGCAGCAACAGCTATAACAACTTCGTCACTTCTAGTTCCTTTTTTAGCTTCTCCAACTTCTACTAATTCTAGTTTTCCATCTCTATTTTCTACTTTTTTAACTGGTTCTGCAGGAGTAGCAGAAGATTCCCCAGCATATCTTTTTATAACTTCTTCAATGATTCCTCTGATTTCATTTTCGTTCAGTTGCATCTTTTACCTCCCTAAACTATTTGATTTTTGATGCATCTACTGCATTTCCAATATTTGAAAGTTCTTCCCATTTTTCAGCACTGATTTGGTATCCAGTTCCTGGTCCTGTATAGTCGTTTCTATCATTTACAGCACTGATTACGTTAAAGTCTTTATCTAATATTGCTGATGTATGTAAGTGGTCTCCAGCAACTCTTAGTTTCATTAGTTTTAATAGGTCTGATGCAACATCATCAAATCCTTTAGTTTTAAGAGCTTTTACAACATCTATTCCTGTAATTCCTCTTTCCATCATTTCAGTAGCAGCTTTTATGTCAGCAACCATATCTCTTTCTGGCATATCTTTACTTCCATGAGCATATGTAGCAGCTTCTACTTCAGCATCTGTAATTTCAGGAAGTCCTAAAGCTTCGAAAACAGCTTGAATTGCTCTAGCAGCTTTATTTCTAACTCTTACTACATCTTCTTCTTTTACTGGTTTTAATCCAGCATCTATTCTTAAGTCTCTTTGAATTATATTCCAGTCATCATAGTCTTCTGCATCCCAGTTTGATCCAGCAAACATGTTGTCATAGTTAGGAGTTGAACTGTATCCTGAACAGATAAAGTCAGTTCCTGGTATCATTTGCATTAATGATCTTGCTACTCTTCTTAAATCTGAATGTGTAAATGTTTGGTCATTACTTGATGCACATTCAAGGTCAAGCATCATAGCTACTAAGTTTTCAGCAAGGATTTCTCTTACTCCTCCTGGTACTGCTCCTGGAACTCCAACACAACTTACTGATCCGTTTTGGATTCCTTGTACTCCTGCTCCTTTAGTGATAAATAAGCAACGAGCTTCTAGATATAACATTGAACATCCTTCAGCATATCCCATTAGAACTTCTGATCCACTTCCTGAAGTATATCTCATTTTTAATCCTCTTGAAGCATAAGCTGATGCAAGGAATGATTTTGACCAAGGAGTGTCGTCTCCGTCCATAAATACTGGTTCAGTTCCATAAACTGATACAGTTTCAGCATAAGCTGTAAGTCCTCTCATTCCTAGTAATAATTCTGTAGCTTCTTCAACAGAACATTGAGTTAAGATTCCAGGTCTTCCAACTTGTGATCCAACTAGTAAAGATATTGCATTGAATGGAGCATATCTTGTAACAGCAACTGTAGTTTCTTCTTCAGCAAATCCTCTTAAAGAAGCTTCTGCTGCGTCAGCTGCTATTTGAACTGGGTTGTCTTTAATATTAGTTACGTGACATTGGTTAGATGGAGTTTTTCTAGCTCTCATTTTGTTAACTGCCATCATCATTTCTAATACAGACATTTTTCCCATTACTTCAGCAACTTTTGCTGGAGTTAATGATAAAGTGATTTTTAAGATTTCATCTCTTGATACATTTATATCAACTAATTTTCTAGCTATTTCTAATGAATCCATAGCCATTACTTTTTCAACATTTTCAATTACTATTCCATAATCTGCGATAAAGTAGTCTAGTAAGTCAAAATCTTCTCTTTTCTTTCCATCAAGTTCAACTATTTTTCCATTAACTACTTTTACACTTGGTTTAGGGTCTAGAGGAGAGTTCATTGCTATTAACCCTACTTCAGGCCACTCTTTTACATATCCATCTTTATTTACAGGTCTATTACCTAATACTTCAAAACGTTTAGATCTCATTCTAACCTCCTAATTGATTTTCAGCTATTCTGCTTTTTCTTAGATATATGGGTGTGATCCTGATGGAGCTGGTCCTCCTAAAGTTTCAAGAAGTTTAACTCCTACTTCTTTAGCTGCAAGTATTGCTTGTCTAACTGCTCCTGAATCTCCACATATTGCTAAAATAACTTCGTTTGAGAAACTAGTTCCTTTAGCTGGTGATGAGTAAGAAAGTACTTCTACATTAGCTGCTTTTAAAGCTGTATCTGCTGTAACTACTCCAATTGCTGCTGGTGCTCCAACAATTATTCCAAATGCTTTTCCTAAAGGTGCTCCAAATGCTTTGTTACATGCATATGATGCTCTTGCTGTATATTGAAGTTCAATATGTCCAGCTGGGTTTCCGTAAACATCTCCAAATTTTTCAGTTACTGCTGCTATTGCAACTTCAACTGCTCTTCTAGCATCTGATACATCTTCAGCTCCAAATAGGATTAAAGACCCGTGTCCTGCTCCTCCTTCTGTATCTCTAGGAAGTTCTATGCTAATTACTTCTGTATTTGTAGCTTTTACTGCTTCATCTGCCGCCATGATGAAAGGTCCTGCTCCTGTTCTTGCCCCAAGAATACCTATTGAACGATATTTTTTATCTATTCCCATAGCTTCATGAAGTGCTGGGTCCACATTAGCAATTACTAACCCAATTCCATGTCCATGAGTAGTAACTCCTACAAATTCTGTTAAACGGCACTCTCTTTTTTCAGGTGCACAAGGTGTTTCACCTTTTTTATCTTTTAATTTTTCCATAACCTCTGCCATCATTTTTTCAACTAACTTATCTTGCATTAATTTTACCCCCCTTTAATTGATTTTTTATATAAAAAGGCTATTTTAAAGTTATCGCTTTAATTATATTAAGATAAAATGTCACGTTAATGTCATATTTAACTTTTTTAAAACATTTTAATATACTTTTCTAAAAATATTTTTTAAATCTTCAACACTGACTTTTCTAATATTTCCACTTGTACAAATATCATTTACAGCTGTTTCTGCCATTTCAGGAATAAGTTTGTTATATTCAACTTCATCGATTCCCATATCTTTAACTCTAGCAGGTATTCCTAATTCTCTATTTAAAATTTCTACTGCTATTGCTAAACTTTCTGCTCCTTCTTTAACAGAGCTACAAGGTAGTTCTAATTCCTTAGCTATCTCATAATATTTTTGAGCAGTTTCCAAATTTTCACTGTTAAATCTTATAATATATGGAAGTACTACTCCATTTGATCTTCCATGTGGTTTATGAAATTTTCCTCCTATTGCATGAGCAACACTATGATTTATTCCCAATCCTGATTTTTCAAAGGCTATTCCTGCTATACATGACGCCTTTGCCATTTCAACTCTAGCATCTTTATCTTCTATATTTTTGTACATCTTTAAAAGATTTTTAAAGATACCTCTTATTGCTGTCATAGCATAGATTTGTGTATGAAAATTTGCTACTGAACAACTATATGCTTCTATTGCATGTGTTAATGCATCTATTCCTCCATCTGCAACTACAGATTTTGGAAGAGTTCTTGTAAATTCAGGATCTAAAATAGCTATTTTAGGCATCATCTCTTCATCTTTTATAGGAATCTTTACACTATTTACAGTATCAGTTAATACTGCATATGAAGTTACTTCTGAACCTGTTCCACTTGTAGTTGGGACAGCTATTATTTGAATATCCATTCCTGTTCTTTTTAAAAAATATCTTACTGCTTTAGCTGAGTCAAGAGTTGACCCTCCTCCTACTGCAATAATAATTTCTGGAGAAAAATCAATTACTTGATCTAATGCTCTTTTTACAGATTCAAGAGATGGATTCATCTCTACACCATCAAAAATATCATACTCTACATTTATTGTTTTCAGAGCATCTTCAATTTTTGAAATTAATCCAACTTTTACCATCATTGCATCTGTAACAATAGTTGCTTTTTTACACTTCAACTTTTCTATAACATCTTTTATTTCAGTATCAGCGTAAACCTCTGTAGTTACTTTAAATACTTCCATTTTTCAACCTCCTTATAAAAAAATAGTTGCTATATTTTTAATATTCATATAATATAGTATTAGAGCAAATTGTCATTATAATGTCATTTCCTCTATTTTATTATTTAAAAATTAAACATTATTTCGCTATATTTAGGAGTGGGAAAACTATGAATATACATAAAAAAATTGCTGCTTTTAACACTTTAATTTTCATTATTTTTTATATTGTAATATTGTATCTGTTAAGAGCTTCAATTACTGTAAATAATATTCTTGTGATAAAATTAATTGTGCTGTCTATTTTATTCTTTTTAATATCTGTTTTTGTCAATAAATTTGCACTTTTAAATTTATATAGTCTTTTAGATAAGTTTGAAACTGTACTTTCTGAAATCAATAAAAAATTTGTAACTCAACTTAAAGATGATTTTTTAAATTTAGAAGATTGTTTCTATAAAGTTTTCTCCTCTGTTAAAACAGATATTTTAGATATATTAGTTAAAGAAGGAGAGATTAAAAGAGAAAAAGAAAAAGCAGAAGCATTAAGTGAAAAATTAAGATTACTTAATAAAAATCTTGAAGATATAGTAGACCAAAGAACAAAAGAACTAAGTTTTTCAAAAGAGGTAGCTGAATCAGCTAATAAAGCTAAAAGTGAATTTCTAGCTAAAATTAGCCATGAGATGCGTACACCTCTAACTCCTATTATTGGCTATTCAAAATTACTTCTAAAAGAATATCCTAATTCTGAAATAAAAGATAAATTAGATATTATTCATACATCTGGGGTTAAACTTCTTAATTTTACAAATGAGCTTTTAGATTTCTCAAAAATAGAGTCTGGTAAAGTAGATCTCAATTTTGAATCTTTCAGTGTTAAAGAACTTTTTCAAGAAATATTCTATGAACACAACTCTTTAGCAGTAACTAAAAATCTAAAGTTTGAGATTAAATATGATAAAAATGATACAACAATATATTCTGATAAAATGAAAATCTATGAAATAGTTAAAAATCTTATTCATAATGCCATTAAATATACAAATAAAGGTTTTGTTTTTTGCGAAGTTAATGTAAAAAATAATTTCCTTAATTTTACTGTATATGATAGTGGTATAGGTATATCTAAAGATCATTTAGAATATATTTTTGAAAGCTTTGGACAGATTAACAAACATTCATCTGGAGCTGGACTTGGACTTAGCATTACAAAAAAATTAGTTGAAATTCTAAAGGGAACTATTACAGTTGAAAGTAAAGTTATGGTTGGAACTACATTTAATGTAAGTATTCCTATTGAGGTTTTTGAAAAGAAAAATGAAAACTTTTCAGTTACCCTTACTAAACTATTAAATTCTAATAATCCAAGTATAAAGTCTATACTGTTGAAAAGTATTCTAAAGTTTCCTATTAGATTAAAGAGTTTAAAAGAAGCCTATAAAAAACAAAACATAGAACAAATACGTGAGATAAACCATCTAATTCTTGGTACATATGGTAATTTAAGTCTTTCATTTATATATGAAATGTCTAAAAAAATTTCTGAAGAGTTAAAGAAAAATCCAGTATCCTTTGATACTATACTATATTATATTGAAGAATTAGAAAGAATGACTCATACCATTGATTATAGTGATTTATTCAATATGTATCTTCAATTCAATACTAAACAGATTAAAATTTTAATTGCAGAAGATGTTGAAGAAAATAGAGATTTTCTAAAAGCTGTTTTAGAATCTCCACTTATAAGTGTAACTTGTGTTGAACATGGACTTAACGCTTTAAAAGCTATGAAAGAAAAGAAATTTGACGTTGTCTTTTTAGACATCCATATGCCTGTTATGGATGGATTACAGACTATATCTCATATAAAAGCTAATGAGGAATTAAAAAATACTCCCGTTATTGCTCTTACTGCTCAAGCTATTATTGGGGATAAAGAAAAATATCTACCTTATGGTTTTGATGGGTATATTACAAAACCTATCAATGAATCTGTTTTGTTCAGTTATTTAGAAAAATTTATATTCGCTAAGAAAAAGGGTGATAATAATGATTAAAGTCCTAACAATAGAAGACTCTGAAGAAACTAGAGATATTCTAAAGATAATTTTATCTGAAGAAAAAAGTATCAAATTCTTAGAAGCAGCTTCTATTAAAGAGGGAATGGAAATTTTAAAAAAAGAAACACCAGAAATAATACTTCTAGATCTTTCTTTACCTGACGGAAATGGAAGTTATATTTGTGAACAGATAAAAAGTAATCCAAAATATTTTGGCTCTCCTTTTATTTTGGCTTTAACTGCTGAAACTTCTCAAGAAACTGTAAATACAACTTTAGAAATGGGATGTGATGATTATATAAAAAAACCTTTTGATTCTAAAGAATTGTTAATACGTTTAAAAAAATTTATTGTGAGAGTTCCACAAAATAAAGATATTCTTACATATGAAAATATAAAATTATTTTTATCAGATAAAACTATGTTTTATGAAAATGAACCTATAGAGCTTTCTAAAAATGAGTTTGAACTTCTATCTTATTTTATTGTTAATAGAGGATTACTTCTCACAAGAGAGAATATTTTAAATCATGTTTGGAAGGAAAATTTTGATATCAGTGATAAAGCTGTTGATCAATGTTTAAAAAGGCTTAGAAAAAAACTACCTATTTTAAATGAAGTTCTAATATCTAAAAGAGGTTTTGGATACATATTGAAATAAAGGGAGTAACAATTATGAAAAAAGGTGAAAATATATCAGATGATTTTTTAGATATAGAGTTTTTTCAAATTTTACAAAATAGATTTGCTGAAGAGTTTGGAATAGCCAGTGTAATAACGGATACAAATGGAATTCCTCTCACTGAACCTAGTAATTTTACAGAGTTTTGTAGTATTCATACAAGAGGAAGTAAAATCGGATTTAAAAAATGCACTCTTTGTGATGCTTATGGTGGAGCAAAAGCAAAGGCTTTAAAAAAACCTATTGTCTATCGTTGTCATGCAGGACTTATAGATTTTGCAAGTCCAATTATTATTGGAGATAAACTTGTTGGATGTTTTTTATGTGGACAACTTCTCTCTGAAAAACCTAATGAAGAAAAGTTTAGAAAAACTGCTCGTGAAATTGGGGTTGATGAAGATATATATATTGAAGCTGTAAAAAAAGTGAAAATCCTTCCCTATGAAAAGATTGAATATGCTGCAAATTTTCTGTATGATATTTCTTCTAAAATTTCTAACTTTAGCTATCATCAAAATACAGGAATATCAGCAAATAATCTGTGTCGTTCAAGTATAGATGAGTTTTCAGATTTTTTAAAAGATATCGATATTTTCGATTTAAAAAAGAGTAAAAAAATTTCTATTTTTTCAAAACTCTATTCAACTCTCTTTAAGAAAACTTTTATTACAGAAAAAAGAATATATCAATTAGATAAAAATATTGATATATGTTTAAATGAATTAGATAAAATCAGTGATAAAGTTAAATCTACAGAAAGAAATTTTAAATATTTTAATATAAGTCACATTTCAAAAAAACCTTGATTTTATTCAAGGTTTTTTCTAGCTTGAATTAAGATTTTCTGTTATACTAAATAGAATAAATTAATATAAGGAGATAAATTTAATTTTATGAGTATTTTAGATGTTTCAAATGTAAGCCATGGATATGGTTCAAGAGCAATTCTTGAAAATGCCTCTTTCCGTTTATTAAAAGGAGAACATATAGGACTTGTTGGAGCAAATGGAGAGGGAAAAACAACTTTCTTAAATATAATAACTGGTAAATTGTTGCCAGACGAAGGAAAAATATCATGGTGTAGACACATTACAACTGGATATTTAGATCAATATAGCACTTTAGAAAAAGGAAAATCTATAAGAGATATTCTTCGTTCTGCTTTTGCTCATATGTATGATCTAGAACAAGAGATGATAGGTATATATGATAAGATGGGAGATTGTACCCCTGAAGAGATGGATGCTCTTATTGAAGAAGCTGGAGAGATTCAAAGTATCCTTGAAGATGGAAATTTTTATTCTCTTGATTCTAAAATTGAAGAGTATGCTGCTGGACTTGGACTAACTGATATAGGTTTAGAACGTGATGTATCTGAACTTTCTGGAGGACAAAGAGCTAAAATTTTATTGGCTAAAGTTCTACTTGAAAATCCTATGATTCTTATACTTGATGAGCCTACTAACTTCTTGGATGAAAATCACATAGCTTGGCTTAAAAATTTTCTACAAAACTATGAAAATGCTTTTATTTTAGTTTCACATGATATTCCTTTCTTAAATGATGTTGTAAATGTTATCTACCATGTGGAAAATGCTGTTTTAACTCGTTATACTGGAGATTACTATCAATTTAGAGAGATGTATGAACTAAAGAAAAGACAGATTGAACAAGCATATAAAAAACAACAGAAAGAGATTGCTCACCTTAAAGATTTTATTGCTAGAAATAAAGCTAGAGTTGCCACTACTAACTTAGCTAAAGACCGTCAAAAGAAACTTGATAGAATGGAGATTATAGAGATAGCAAAAGAAAAATTAAAACCTGAATTTGAATTTACATCTGCTAGAACTCCAAGTAGAGAAGTTATTACAGCTAAAAATCTAGTTATTGGTTATGATGAACCTCTTACTAAACCTCTAAACTTTACTGTTGAAAGAAACCAAAAAATTGCTATTAAAGGTGTTAATGGACTTGGAAAATCAACTCTTTTAAAAACACTGTTAGGAATTATAAAACCAGTAGCTGGAGAGGTTGAACATGGACAATTTTTAGAGATAGGATATTTTGAACAAGAGGAAAAATCTGAAAATATAACTGCTCTTGACTTTATTTGGAATGAGTATCCAAGTATGACAAATAGAGAAGTTAGAGCTGCCCTTGCTAGATGTGGACTTACAACTGATCATATTACAAGTCAAATGCAAGTTTTATCTGGAGGAGAAAATGCAAAAGTTCGTCTATGCAAATTGATGCTGAAAAATATCAATCTTTTAATACTTGATGAGCCTACTAACCACCTAGATATAGATGCTAAAGAGGAGTTAAAAAAAGCTGTTAAAGAATTTAAAGGAACTGTACTTCTTGTAAGCCATGAACCTGATTTTTATATGGACGTTGTAACTGATGTTTGGAACGTTGAAGATTGGACTACAAAAATAGTTTAATTTAAAAAGAGTGTTGTAAATTGTTAGTTTTAAACTTTCAATTTTTCAACACTCTTATTTTTATATAACAGAAAAATATTTTTCTCCAGAGTCTACAGACAATACAACTATTTTCAATCCTTTTCCACTATTTTTCTTAGCCATTTCTAGTGCTGTAAAAATAACTGCTCCAGTTGATATTCCAGCAAAAATTCCCTCTCTTAAAGCTAGTTCTTTCATTGTAGATATTGCATCATTACATTTACATGTTAAAATTTCATCACTTAAATTATTGTTATAAATTTTAGGAACAACTCCTAAACTCATTCCCATTCCTTGTATCTTATGTTCACCAGTATATCCTTTAGATAGTAATGGTGAGCTTTCTGGTTCCACTGGATAAGTTTTTACATTTTTTAATTCTTCCTTTAATCTAGTTGCTATTCCTGTAAAACTTCCACCACTTCCTGTTCCACCAATAAAAATATCTATATTATTATTCATATCTTTCAATATCTCTTTGGCCGTTTGATTATAATGAATTTTAGGATTATTTATATTTTCAAATTGATTTGGAACAAAAACTTTTTTATACTTTGCCTTTAACTCGTTTAACTTTTCCAAACAACCTTTCATTCCTTTTTTTCCATCAGTCAATATAACTTCTGCCCCATATATCTCCATCATTTTTCTTCTTTCTATACTCATGCTATCTGGCATTACTATTTTTAATTGATAACCTTTTACAGCACATACCATTGCTAATGAAATACCTGTATTTCCACTAGTAGCTTCTAAAACTATTGTGTTCTTATCTAATTTTCCCTCTTTTTCTGCTTCTTCTATCATTGCTAATGCAATTCTATCCTTAGTACTTCTCCCAGGATTAAAACCATCTAATTTTATATAAATTTCATTTCCAAATGTTTCAAATTTTTTTAATTTTACAAGTGGTGTATCTCCTATTGTATCCAATATTGACTCAACTAACATTTTTCCTCCTAAATCTCATCTTTTATTTAATTTTACAGAAAAAATATTGGAATATAAATACTTCAATATCTTATTTTTTTTGTTCACCTAATTGAAGAAGTAATTTAGAATTTAACACCTATAAATTTTATTTTTATTCATATTTTTAGAATTTTTATTTTTTCATTTTGAAAAAATATAATTTTTGTTTTTCTATTTTGAAAATTTTTTCATTTTGAAAAATAATAAATATACATAAATTAATTGAAAAACTAATAATTACGATACTCTTTCTCTATTTTTTATTTTTTTATTATTTGGCATTATTTTTGCTTATATATTAAGTGAAATAATTTTTCTGGGAGGATTAAAAAAAATTATGGAAAACAATCAATCTAAAAAGAATTGGGTTTTAAAAGCCCTTGACGTTGTTGAAAGGGTTGGAAATGGACTGCCACATCCTACTACAATGTTCATTATTTTCACTCTTATACTTATAGCAGTATCTTATGTTGCTGCAAAAATGGGGGTAAAAGTTTCATATGAAACTTATGATAATGCTACAAAATCTTTAGTTACTAAAGAAACTGCTGTTGTAAATCTACTTTCACCTAATAGTATAAGATTTATGTATACTTCTGTTATCAATAACTTCACTAGCTTTATAGCTCTAGGAACTGTATTTACTATTATTATGGGAGTTGGAGTTGCTGATGGTAGTGGATTTATGGCTGCTGTACTAAAGAAAATAGTAGCAGTTACACCAAGAAAAGCTGTTACTGCAACTGTTATTTTCCTTGGAATTATGTCTAATGTTGCATCATCAACTGGTTATGTTATGTTAGTTCCATTGGGGGCTATTCTATTTATGAGTTTTGGAAGACATCCAATAGCTGGACTTGCTGCTACTTTTGCTGGAGTTTCTGGAGGGTGGAGTGCTAACCTATTAATAGGTACTAATGACCCTGTTTTTGCTGGAATGTCTACTGAAGCTGCTAGAATGATCAATCCAAACTATACTGTACTTCCTACTGGAAACTGGTATTTTATGGTTGCATCAACTTTCCTTATTACATTTGTAGGAACTCTTGTTACTGAAAAAATAATAGAGCCTAGATTAGGAGAATATATTCCAGAGGAAAAAATAGCTGTAGATGATATCTCTCTTGATGAAAAAAGAGGTATGAAATTTGCATTAATCAGCTTAGTTGTATTCTTTATTATTGTTGGTATGCTTGTTGTTCCTGAAAATGCACTACTTAGAAACCCTACAACTGGTGAACTTCTTCGTTCTCCATTTATGAGTGGAATTGTATTTTTAATGTCTATGTTCTTTATGATTCCAGGAATTTTCTATGGAATTGGAGCTAGAACTATAAAATCTGATAAAGATATTATCAACTTAATGGTTAAATCTATAAATAATCTTTCTGGATTTATGGTATTGATATTCTTTGCTGCTCAATTTGTGGTTTTCTTCAACTACTCAAATCTTGGAATTATTCTTTCTGTAAAAGGAGCTAACTTCTTACAAGAAACTGGATTTGTTGGAGTTCCATTAATATTTGCATTTATAGTAATGACTGCTATTATAAATATATTTATCGCTGTTGACTCAGCAAAATGGGCTATTATGGCACCTATATTTGTACCTATGTTTATGAGAATTGGATTCTCTCCTGAACTTACTCAAGCTGCTTATAGAGTAGGAGATTCATGTACAAATGTAATTGCACCTTTGATGCCATTCTTCCCATTAGTTGTGGCATTTGCTCAAAAATATGATAAGAAAAGTGGTATGGGAACTATGATTTCATTGATGCTTCCATACTCAATAGCTTTCTTAATAGGATGGATTATTCTTCTTATCATTTGGTTTGTATTTAATATTCCACTAGGTATTGGTGGTGGAATTCACTATCTAGGAATGTAGAAAATAAAAGGAGATGAAGTGTATATGGATAATAATAATTTAGAAAAAGTTTTAAAAATATTAGAAGAGGAATTAATACCTGCTGAGGGATGTACTGAACCAATTGCTATTGCTTATGCAGCTAGTAAACTAAGAAGTGTACTTGGAAATATTCCTGAAAAAATAGATATCTATCTTTCTGGAAATATAGTTAAAAATGTTAAAAGTGTAAAAATACCTAACTCTAATGGAATGGTTGGAATAGAAGCTTCAGTTGCTATGGGTACTATCCTTGGTGAATGTGAAAGAGAACTTATGGTTATTGCCCATGTTGACACTACTCGTCTACCTGAAGTAAAAGAGTATCTTAACTCTGACAAAATTCATGTTCATCTAAATGATGGTGATGTAAAATTATATATAAGAATAGAAGGAACTTATGGTAATGACTCTGCTATGGTAGAAATCCAATACTATCACACAAATATCACTAGAATCTTTAAAAATGGTGTAGAATTAAAAGGTTGTCTATGTGATGACTGCTCTTGTGACAGTGTAATGACTGATAGAGAATTTTTATCTGTTGAGCTAATCTACAATTTAGCAAAAACTATAGATCTATCTTTAATTGAACCAACTTTTAAAAAGGTTATAGATTATAACTCAGCTATTGCAAATGAAGGATTAACAAACTATTATGGACTTTCTATTGGAAAACTTATGAAAGAGGGAATTGAAGAAGGATTCTATGGAAATGATTTAAGAAATAACATGGCTTCTTTTGCAAGTGCTGGAAGTGATGCTAGAATGAATGGTTGCTCTTTACCTGTTATGACTACAAGTGGAAGTGGAAACCAAGGAATGACTTGTTCTCTACCTGTTATTAAATTCTGTGAATTAAAAAATCTTCCATATGAGCAACTTATTAGAGGATTATTCTTCTCTCATATGACTACAATACATATTAAAAGTAATATAGGAAGATTATCAGCATATTGTGGAGCTATTTGTGCAAGTGCTGGAGTTGCTGGAGCTATCTCATTCCTATCTGGACTTTCTATTGAACAAATAGGTTATGCTATTGAAACTACTCTTGGAACAATGTCTGGAGTTATCTGTGATGGAGCTAAAAGTTCATGTGCAACTAAAATTGCAAGTGGAGTATCTGCTGCACTTGATGGATATTATGCTGCTTCTAAAAATAGAAAATTTGAATTTGGAGAGGGAATCATTGGTAGAAATGTTGAGTCTACTATTAAAAATGTAGGAACTCTTGGACAAGTTGGTATGAAGATAACTGATGAAGTTATTCTTGATATAATGATTAAAAATAAATAGTTCTTTCTGAGGGCTGAAATTATTCAGCCCTTTTTTTATTATCAATTGAAAAAAAATATTAAAAATAGTATACTTTTTGTAATAACTTAATTGTAGGAGGAAAAATGAAAAAAAATTCAAATATAATAGAAAAAATAGAAGCTCCTGGTTGGGATGCTATTGTAGCTACTTTTGAAAAAATATACCCAACTCAAAAAGAGCCTTTACACTATGCTCCAATGCTTTCTTGGCGTCTTGGTGGAGAAGATCCATTAGATGGAATAAGTGTATATGATGGTGGAGATTATTTTCATTTTGTAACTTTTGGTTTTTCTGAACTTTATGAAAAAGAATCTGAAGATTATGAATATAGTGGTTATGGCTTTGAACTTACATTAAAACTAAAAAAATCCTCTCTTATTAATAAAGATGATGAAATAGGTTGCATCTGTGGAATTTTACAATCTCTTGCTAAGATTTCCTATGAAGATGGAAGTATCTTCCAACCTTATGAATATATATATACAGGTCAAAAAACAGGTATGGACTCACGTTCTAAATCTAATATAACTGGATTTATTACTGCTCTTGATGAAGCTGGAGAGATCAGCACTCCAAATGGAAAAGTTCAATTTGTTCAACTAATTGGAGTTACAGATAAAGAGTTAAAACAAATTATAGATGAAAAAATAAGTGTAGAAGAGTTAGTGAAAAAACTTGGAAATACACTAACTGATTATAAGAGAAAGTCTCTTTTCTAATATGTATATGATCAATAATAAATATTACTATCTTAAAAGAATAAAAGATAAAAAGAAAAATTTAGATCTTCTCCTATTAGCTGATCCTGAAGAGGAAGCTATTGATAAATATATTAATGATTGTAAAGTTTTTGAGTTTTATTATAGAGATATTTTAATAGGACAAGGTGCTATAATGCAACTTTCTTCTACTACTTATGAGATAAAGAACCTTGCTATCTATGAAAAGTTTCATAATTGTGGTTATGGTAAAATATTGATTAACCTTTTATGTAAAAAGTATTTAGAAAGTTTTAAAAATATAGAGATTTTAGTAGGAACTTCTGAACAAGGAGTTGGATTTTACAAAAAATGTGGATTTCAATTTTCACATATTATTAAAGATTTTTTTATCACTAATTATAAGCAACCAATTTTTGAAAATGGAATCCAATGTAAAGATATGTTTTATCTAAAATTTAAGGGGGTAAATATGGAAAATTTTGCTTATTACACACCAACAAAAGTTGTTTTTGGTAAAGATGAGGAAAAAAATGTTGGAAAACTTGCTAAAGAGTTTGGAGCTAAAAAAGTTTTAATCCATTATGGTGGTGGAAGTGCTGTAAGAAGTGGTTTGATAGATAAAATTAAAACTTCTTTAACTGAAGAAAATATCTCTTTTGTAGAATTAGGAGGAGTTAAACCAAATCCAAGATTATCCCTTATATATGAAGGAATAAAATTAGCTAAAGAAAACAGTGTAGATTTTATATTAGCAGTAGGTGGAGGTAGTGTTATTGATTCTGCTAAGGGAATTGGTTATGGTATTGCTAACCCTGATATAGAAGATGTTTGGGACCTATATATTGGAAAGAAAAAAACTCAAAAATGTGCTCCTATTGGAGTTGTTTTAACAATTGCTGCTGCTGGAAGTGAAATGAGTGGAGGTAGTGTTGTTACTAAAGAAGATGAACAGCTAAAAAGATCTTATGGTTGTGACAATGCAAGACCTAAGTTTGCTATAATGAATCCTGAACTTACTTATACTCTACCTAAATATCAAATAGCTTGTGGAGTTGTTGATATTATGATGCATACAATGGAAAGATATTTTTCTCCTGTTGGAAACTTAGAACTTACTGATAAGATAGCAGAAGGACTTTTAAGAACAATGATAAAATATGGAAAACTATCATTAGAAAATCCTCATAACTATGAAGCTAGGGCAGAGATTATGTGGGCAAGTTCTTTAGCACACAATGGTTTAACTGGTTGTGGTGGAATTGGAGATTGGTCAACTCACCAATTAGAACATGATCTTGGTGGAGTTTATGATATAGCTCATGGAGCTGGATTATCTGCTGTTTGGGGATCTTGGGCAAGATATGTCTATAAGGAAAATCCAAAAAGATTTGTTCAATTTGCTGAAAATGTATTTGGAATAGAAAAAATAGGAACAGATGAAGAAGTAGCGATAAAAGGAATAGAAGCTATGGAAAACTTCTACAAAGATATTGAGATGCCTATATCTATCTCTGAAACTGGAATTAATCTATCTGATGAAGATGTAGAGATGTTAGCTGAAAAATGTAGTAATAATGGAACTAGATATATTGGTTCATTTAAAAAGCTATTTAAAGAGGATATGGCAAAAATATATTCTATGGCAAGATAGCAAAAAGACCTGTTTTCACAGGTCTTTTTGTTTGTTTTTAAATTTAAATATATAAATAAATTAAAGGGTTCAGGCATAATTAAGCTTTTAAAAATTTATCGTAATATTTAGCCAATCCACCAGTTGATGTCTCTTTATATGATGAACACATGTCACTTCCTGTTTCTTTCATAGTAATTACAACTTGATCGAAACTAATAGTATGTTCTCCATTTGTTGAAAGAGCATAATCAGCTGTATTTAATGATCTAACTGCAACAATAGCATTTCTCTCTATACAAGGAATTTGTACATATCCACCAACAGGATCACAAGTCATTCCTAAGTGATGCTCCATTCCCATCTCTGCTGCATACTCAATTTGATCTATATTTCCACCTAAAATATATACTGCCATTCCAGATGCCATAGAACATGCTGCTCCAATTTCAGCTTGGCAACCAGCTTCTGCTCCAGATATAGTTGCATTTTCTTTAATTAGGTTTCCTATTAATCCAGCTATTGCAAGAGCTCTTAAAGTTGTAGTTTCATCTAACTCATACTCTTCAATTAAAGCTCTTAAAAGTCCAGGGATAACCCCTGCTGCCCCACAAGTAGGAGCGGTTACAATAGTTCCTGCACTACTATTCTCTTCAGCTACTGCAAGAGCATAAGCAAAAATCTTTTTAGTAACAACTAAATAGTTTTTCTTTTTATCAATTTTATCATAGATCTCTTTAGCTTTTCTTGGGTATCTTAATTTTCCTGGAAGTACTCCATCTTTTTTGATTCCTCTTGATACTGCTGCATTCATTGTATCAAGAATATTTTTTAGATGATCCCAAATCTCTTTTCCTTCACAGTGTTCAACATATTCCCAAAGCTCTTTATTATTCTCTTTACACCATTTAATAATATCATCCATTTTAGTTAGAGGATAGCATTTTCCAGCATTACTTCTACTATCAGTAAGCTCTTTTATTGTTCCTCCACCTACTGAAAATACTAACCAATCTTTTAGTACATTTCCATCTTTATCTAATGCTTCAAATTTCATTCCATTAGTATGATATGGATGAATAAATTCTGGCATCCATACTATCTCAGTTTTCTTTGGTTTTAAAGTTTCTTCTATTATCCAATCAGTTAAATGTCCTTTTCCTGTTGCTGCTAAACTTCCGTAAAGTTCTACTCTGTATGAAACGGCATCTTCTGTTTCTGCTTTAAATCTCTTAGCTGCTCTCTCTGGTCCCATTGTATGTGAACTAGATGGTCCACAACCTATTTTAAATAATTCCTTTAAACTATCCACAAATCTGCCTCCTTATTCTATTTTCCTCTTATCTCATCAACTGTTTTAATCTTATAGTTCTTAAATATTATTGAACCTAAGAAACCTGCAAATATTCCTGCTCCTGCACACATTAATGCCACTTTTGTAACTGTTAAAGCATCATTAAATCCGTACATTACCATAAGCCCTGCTATTGGTGTAGCTGTTCCAGTAGCATTATTTATTAAACCAAATAGTGCAACTATTACTCCTGCTAATGCTCCACCTATAAAGTTTGTTACATATACTGGAATTGGGTTAGCTGAAATTATATCTGCTTGAGTTAATGGCTCTATTGCCACTGCTATTGTAGTTTTTCTATCTCCAAATCCCATTCTGTGGAAAAATACTCCATTCATAAAAGATGATCCCATTACTGAAAGGGCTCCTATTGCCATTGGTACTCCTGTAAGTCCAAGCATTGCTGTAAGTGCCATTGATGAAAGAGGTGCAGTAGCTACTACTGTTATAATTCCTCCTAAGATAATTCCCATTAAAATTGGGCTTGTATGAGAAGCACTTTCTAATATTCCACCTATATTTAAAAGTGTCGAATTTACTACTGGATTAGAAACTGCTGCTATAAGTCTTGCTAAAGGTGCTATAAAACAGATAATAAATATTAAATCTAAACCTTGAGGAACAACCTTTTCAATTTTAGGTACTACAAATGATAGTATATATCCTGCTAAGAATCCTGGAAGAATTCCAAATCCTGCAACTGATACTCCTATTAATATTGCATAAGTTGGATTAACTCCTAAAGCAATTGGAACTAATGCTCCTGCTGCAACTCCACCCATTGAACCTGCTGCTTGTCCAACTCCTTTTAAAAACTCAACTCCTAAAAGATCTCCTCCTACATAAAGTTGAAATGCCTCAACTAGAAAGCTTGCTGTTGCTGCTCCTGCTAATGCTCCCATAGCCTTCATACCCTTAGGCATCTTTAAACTAAATAGTGAAAAACCTGCTAATACTACAAGTAATAAAACAACTCCTTTTAAAATTTCCATTCTTGTCTCCTTTTACCCTTATCTTTTTAATTTAAACTTAACTTTGTATAGTTTAACAACACTTATTATTCTCTTAGTGAACAATAGATGTTTTTTTGACATAAAAAAATTACAGGAAGATTATAGCATAGAGATCATATTATTTCAATAATTTTTTTCATTATTTTGAAAATAATTTCAGTTTAAACTATAATTTTTTCCTTCAATATGCTATTTTTCGCTATTTTTTATACTAAAATGAAATTATATTATAGTGATATTATTTTAACTTTTTTATAAAGTGTGATATAATTATAAGGAATTATTTTTATTTAATGGAGGTTATACTTTAATGAAATTAGGGGAAAAGATCAAGGCTATAAGAAAGAAATTAGGATATACTCTTCAAGAACTTTCAGAAAAAACAGAGTTATCAATCGGTTTTTTAAGTAATATTGAAAGAGATCTAAATAGCCCTTCAATCAGTAATCTACAACAAATTTGCCAAGCTCTTAATGTAAACTTAATGGAAATTTTAGACAATACTCTTAATCTATCTCCTGTTACTAAAAAAGATGAGAGAGAAGAGATTTTTTCAAATATGGAATCTCATGTAAAAGTTGAAAGTTTACTTAATGGAAAATCAAATTTTAATGGTATAGCTATAACTATTGAAGGTGGAGATACATTTAGTGACATGTCTTGGGGGCATTCATACTCAGAAATTGGAGTTGTTATTACTGGTGAGTTAGAAATTGAAGTGGATAAAGAGATATTTTTATTAAAGGAAGGAGACTCTATTGTTATCAAAGAGGGAGCTCCTCATAGATATAAAAATCCTAAAGATACTCCATCAGTAGTATATTGGTTCTCAAGTAAAAAATAATTTTTCAAAATAATGGAATTTCATTAAAATGAAAAGCAGGAGTTAACAATGGAAATTATAACTTTAATTGAAAATAATCTTGGAAAAAATCAAAAATTAAAAAATGAATTTGGACTCTCTTTTTTTATCAAAGATAACGATATTGAACTTATCTTTGATACTGGACAAACAGGGCTATTTTTTCATAATTTTAAAGAGTTAAATATTGTTCCTAATGATATAAAACATATTGTTTTAAGCCATAGTCATTATGATCATACTGGTGGTTTAAAAACTTTTATTGAAAACTCCAATGAAGATTTTACTCTATATGTTACACCAAAATTTTTTCAGGAAAAATATAGAATAAAACCTGAAATAAAAGAGTTTTTAGGGAATAATTTTGATTTAGAGTATTTAGAAAAAAACAATATAAATATTAAATATATTTTTAATGGTTTTAAGATTTCAAAAAATATAGTTTTTTT